>Ga0315543_1000254_pt1 | contig 67750 bp, 60 predicted proteins | sample SalMarSW160210MG_2_FD_203098 | JGI IMG/M metagenome (GOLD analysis project Ga0315543, IMG submission 203098) | Salt marsh sediment microbial communities from the Plum Island Ecosystem LTER, Massachusetts, United States - Salt Marsh Sediment SW1601-210 ... | reverse complement strand
TCGCCTCGATCGCGCTCACGCGCATGTCGCACCACCCGGCCACCCGTGACTATGTCGCCCGACGGCGAGCCGAGGGCCGCACAACCAAGGAGATTCGCCGCTGCCTCAAGCGCTACATCGCCCGACAGGTCTATCGACGCCTCGCCACGATCCCCGTCGGGGCTTGACAGCACATAGAAGCATCCCGGGTTTGCAGAAGGCTCGTGAATGCCCGCTCCCGGTTGAGGGCGGGATTCACAACGCCGATCTGGTTGGCGGCGTGGAGGCAGACGCGGCGAGCATCCAGGCGAATCACGTGGAGTACCGGACTCTCCGACCCTCGGACATCCCGGGGATCGCGACGCTCGTCGACGGACGCCGGGTCACGGCACCCGAGAACTGGTCGGGCGTAACCTATCGCGTCATCGGCGAGGGCGGGACGTCTCCTTCACCGGAACGCTAGTGGCGGGCTCGCTCGACACGGCTTGGCTCTTCCAGGCGACCTCACGGATCAGCAGGATGAGCATGGCGGTGAAGAACAACGACCCGAGAAGCCACACGGCGTTCGGGGAGATCGGAGTATCCCACCACCACTCCCGACCGCTGTCGAGGTTGAGGCCAGCCTCGTCGATGCCCGTCACGTATCGACGGATGTTTGTCTGAAGGGAGACGAAGTTGCTGACGGAAAGGGCGAACACGATCAGCATCACCTATCCGCGGCTGAAGCGGATACGTTTACCCGGCGGATCGAAGAGGAGCAGGCCTCCGAGGAGCACGATCAACGGCAACACGTAGCGGGGCTGAACGTTCGCCCCGATGGGGTCGCCACCGGCCGACAAGACGTAGACGGGGATGGCGACGAGTAAGAACAGGACGCCGGCGACGGCGACAATTTTGCGTCGATCGACTCGGGTGTGGTATTCGCCGAACGGGTCGACGTGGTATGAGTCGCCGAGCGTGTTCACGGTGACCGCTGGGGTCGGGTCGACCACTTTCGCTGGCCCGTCGGGGGGTGAAGTCGTATCGGCTGGTATTCGCCGGGGTGACGTCGAACATGATCACCTACACCCCAGGAACCGCCTAACCCCGCACCGCCTCACCGGAACACGATCGTCCGGTGGCCATTGAGCAACACCCGGTGCTCGGCGTGCCAGCGCACGGCTCTGGACAACGCCCGCCGCTCCAGATCCGCCCCCGTCGCCGCGAGGGTCTCCGGCGTGAACGTGTGGTCCACCCGCTCGACGTCCTGCTCGATGATCGGCCCCTCGTCGAGGTCACTCGTCACGTAGTGCGCCGTCGCCCCGATGAGCTTGACGCCGCGATCGTGGGCCTGGAGGTAAGGCCGGGCACCCTTGAAACTCGGTAGGAACGAGTGGTGAATGTTGATCGCCCTTCCCGAGAGTCGCTTGCATAGCTCAGGGGACAGGATCTGCATGTAGCGAGCGAGGACGACGAGTTCGACATCGAGGTCATCGATGAGGGTGAGGAGGGTTGCCTCGGCCTTCGCCTTTCTCTCGCGGGTCACGGGGATGTGGTGGAATGACTTGCCGTAGAACGTGGTGAGGTCCTTGAGGTTGTCGTGGTTGCCGACCACCCCGACGATCTCGATCGGAAGGGTCCCCTCGCGTTCTCGGAAAAACAAATCGTTCATGCAGTGCGCGGCCGTCGAGACGAGGACGAGGGTCCGCATCGGCCGCCCGGAAATATCGAGCTTCCAGTCCATATTGAAGCGGTCGACGAGGGGACGGAGGGCGGACGCGATCTCCTCGCGTGGCGCCGACGATGTCACCTCGACCCGCATGAAGAACAGCCCTGTATCCGGGTCCCCGAACTGCTGAGATTCCGTGATGTTCCCGCCGTGGTCGGCAAGAGCCCCCGAGACGGCGTGGACGATGCCGGGGACATCCGGGCACGAAAGGCTCAGGACCCAGGCCGTACCGTCAGAAGTGTGTGTGGACACGAGCCCAGGGTAGTCCGATAGACGGGGAAAACCTGACACGATAGAGACATGAATACGGAGGACGACGTCCGGATCGACCTCGTTGGCGTCGACGATGTCGGTGAACTATTGACGCTAAGGAGGGCCGCGTTTGTCACAGAGGCCCAGTTGTACAACGATCCCCACCTACCTGCCCTGACGCAGACGCTCGAGGAGCTCACAGCCGACCTTGAGAGTTCCGAGGTCATAACCCTGGGTGCGTGGAGGGGTCACCGGCTCGTGGGCACCATCCGTGTCGGTATCGAAGGCGATAAGGCCACGATCGGACGCCTCGCCGTCGCGCCCGATGTCCAGGGTCATGGCATCGGCACCCAGTTGCTCTTCGCGCTTCTGGAGCACCTCCCGGAAAGCACCAAGGAGGTATGGGTCTTCACCGGGCAGAACTCCAAACACAACATCGCCCTTTATAACGAAGCCGGGTATGAGCACCAGTTCGACAAGGTCTTCGGCGACCTCACCTATGCCTACCTTCGAAAGGTCCTGGAGGCCGGCAACATCGTGGACGACGAGGACCAGGCCGTGGTCCGGGGCGAGAACTGACGATAGACTGACCCTGTCGCGACTGGCGTAGTGGGTCACCACGGGGGAGCGACGGTATTTGACTGATGGTCGTCCGCCTGGGCCATGGTCACCGGATTCTGAAGCCGGCGGCCGTTGGGCCGCCCAGAGTAAGGGGCGAGATGACCACGAACACCAGCGCCACGGCCGACATCATGAACGCGGCCCTCAAGGACCTAGACCCCGAGATAGCCGCCGTCCTCGATGGGGAGCTCGCGCGTCAACGCGGAACCCTCGAGATGATTGCCTCAGAGAACTTCGTGCCGAGGGCCGTGCTTCAGGCCCAGGGCAGCGTCCTGACGAACAAATACGCCGAGGGCTACCCCGGCAGGCGCTACTACGGTGGCTGCGAGCAGGTGGACATCGCGGAGAGCATTGCCATCGAGCGCGCGAAGGCTCTCTTTGGCGCCGGGTTCGCCAACGTTCAACCTCATTCGGGCGCGACCGCGAACGCCGCGGTGTATCACGCCCTCATCAAACCAGGCCAAAAGGTCTTGGGCCTTTCCCTCGCCCACGGCGGCCACCTGACCCACGGGATGAAGATCAACTTTTCCGGCCGCCTATATGAGGTCTCGTCCTACGGCGTCGACAACGTGACCCATCGGGTCGACATGGAGCAGGTGAGGGAGAAGGCGCTCGCCGAGCGTCCTGCCCTCATCATCGCCGGCTGGTCTGCGTACCCCAGGCACCTGGACTTCGCGGCGTTCAGGGCCATCGCGGACGAGGTGGGGGCGATCCTTTTTACCGACATGGCGCATTTTGCCGGGCTGGTCGCCGCTGGCCTCCACCCCTCGCCCATCCCCGATTCCGATGTTGTCTCATCGACCGTGCACAAGACGCTCGCTGGGCCCCGGTCCGGCCTTATCCTCTCCAGGGACACGACCTACGAGAAGGCCCTCAACTCGGCCGTCTTCCCTGGTCAGCAGGGGGGCCCTCTCATGCATGCCATCGCAGCGAAGGCCGTCGCCTTCAAGGTCGCGGCCGGTGAAGAGTACATGAGACGCCAAGAAAGGACCCTAGAAGGCGCGAAGCTCCTTGCCGAGAGGTTGATGGACACGGACGTATCCGAGGCCGGTGTATCCGTCCTGACGGGCGGCACGGATGTACACCTGGTCCTCGTGGATCTCCGTAACTCCTCGCTCGACGGAAAGCAGGCGCAGGAACTTCTCGAGGAGTGCGGTATCACCATCAATCGCAATGCAGTTCCCAACGATCCCAGGCCTCCGGCGGTCACCTCGGGCGTGAGGATCGGCACTCCGGCACTCGCGACCCGTGGTTTTGGCGCCGAGCAGTTCACCGAAACGGCGGACATCATCGCTAACGCACTCAAGGGGGATGCGGACGTCGGGAGCCTCAGGGCCCGGGTGGATCGATTGACCGCCGACTTCCCCCTCTACCCCGGCCTTCAGCAGTAGCGAGGAGTGGGCAACATGACGGCACAGGTGCTCGACGGCAAGGCGGTAGCGGCGGCTATCAAGGCCGAACTCACGGTGAGGGTCGCCGCCCTCTCCGCCAAGGGGGTGATCCCCGGGCTAGGGACCCTACTCGTCGGGGACGACCCGGGATCCGCGTGGTACGTCAACGGAAAGCACGCGGACTGCGCGGAGGTTGGCATCGCATCCATCCGCGAGGATCTATCCACCACGGCGTCTCAAGCGGACATCGAGGCGGCGGTGGCGAGGCTTAATGCCGACCCCGCCTGCACTGGGTTTATCGTTCAGCTGCCCCTTCCCGGCGGGGTGTCGACCAACTGCATCCTCGAACTGGTGGACTCCGACAAAGATGCGGATGGGCTCCACCCCACGAACCTCGGGAGGCTCGTCCTTAGGGTGAGCGAGGTCATCTCTTCCCCCCTTCCCTGCACGCCGAGGGGGATCGTCGAACTGATCGAAAGGCACGGGGTCTCACTCCGGGGTTCCGACATCGTCGTCATCGGACGCGGCACCACCGTCGGCCGGAGCATCGGCCTCCTCCTGACGCGCAAAGCGGTCAACGCTACCGTCACCCTGTGCCACACGGGCACCAAGGACCTGGCGGAGCACACCCGGAGAGCCGATGTTGTGATCGCGGCGGCTGGTGTGCCGGGCATCGTCACGGCAGAGATGGTGAAGCCGGGTGTCGTCCTCATTGACGTCGGGGTGAGCAGGGTGAAGGATCCCGGAACGGGGAAGAGCGTGGTCGCGGGGGACATCGACGCGGACGCACGCGAGCAGGCCTCGTGGTACTCGCCCAACCCCGGCGGCGTGGGGCCCATGACCAGGGCGATGCTTCTAGAGAATGTCGTGGAGATGGCGGAGCGGCGGATCAACTAGAGGGTCGCCGCCTAGGGGCGGAGGTCGGCCCATCCGCTACGAGGCAAGGAATTGGGGTCGTCCCATTCCCGCTTTTTCGAAGCTCTGGTCGATGAGGCGGGCGGTCGCCTCCATCTGGGTGCGGCGGATGAGGGCGATGACCGCACCTCCGAATCCACCTCCGACGAGCCGAGCCCCCAATGCCCCGCTCGTCCAGGCCGCATTGACCGCCAGGTCGAGTTCGGGGCAACTGACCTCGAAATCTACGGTGAGCGACATATGTGACCGGTAGATCTGCCTCCCGATCTCAACGAACCGCTCGTGGGCTGGGGAGGTTCCCATGAGTTCCTCAGAAACCACACGGACCCGCTCGATCTCGCTGATCACGTGGCGGGCCCGCTTCTTGAGAACTTCATCTGTGAGAGCCTCAACCCTTCGGAGTCCATTTGGGTCGTCCGCGACCTTCCTGAGGTTCTCCGCTCCAAGAGCCTTGGCGGCCTTCTGGCACTCGTCGTGACGTTCGGCGTATCGCCCGTCCGTCAGGCGGTGGCGCTTCGGCGTGACGATGACCAAGAGGACAAGCCCGTAGTCGGGGAAGTACAGGGGGGTCGGCCGAAAGACGGGGGGGGAGGTTGAAAAGTCGATTTCGATGGCCGCGCCCTCCTGGCAAAAGAGCGAGGTGTACTGGTCGAGTCCTCCGGTCGGGGTTCCGGCGATCAGGTTCTCGGCGTCCATCGCTGCCTCGGCTAACTCGATGCGCCGCTCCGGGGAGTCGAGGGCGAGACGCCATAGGGTGTTGACGGCCTTGGCGGTGGAGCAGGCCAAGGCAGCGGAGGAGGCAAGCCCGGCCCCGATCGGGAGGCTCGAGGCGATGGCCAGGTTGAGGCCGGGTCCGTCGTAGCCCCGCTCGCGAAGTGCCCACACCAATCCGGCCGGATGGGCGGGCCATCCCCTCGCGGTATCGGGCGTGATGTCCTCCATGGCGCACTGCCACATCTTCCCCGGCCCCATCAGATCCTCACCGGCCGACGAGACGATGGCGAGCACGTTGTCGTCGCGCAAGGATGCTGCGACGAAGGTGCTGTGAGGGAGGATGGTTGGGAGGGCGATGCCGAGATTGTAGTCGGTGTGCTCCCCGATTAGGTTGATGCGTCCTGGGGCGGACCAGACCCCTGCCGGAGGGGAGCCGAAATTGTCACGAAACAGTGTGGACGCCCGGGAGTCCCCGGCAGTTCGGTCCCAGGGATCGTGCCACAGGGGTTCTGGACTGGATGTGTTCATCGCGTTCATCATGTCAGCGTCGACCGATGGTGCGCCACAGTGACGAAAGATGTCCGAAATGCGATGATGGTCGTGTCCCCTTGCCGGGGACCCGAGCGAAAGGGATTCACCCATGGCCGACAAGCCTCAGACCATCTCATTTCTTGATGCCCTCCGGAAGAACCGCGTTGGGGCCCTCCTCGCTGGACTCGTCGTGATGGTAGCCGCGGCGCTCGTCCTCAGCGCGGCCGTGCCCGAGGACCTCAACACCGCGATCGCCATCTTGCTGATCCTGTTGCTCGCCGTTGCGGTGGGATTCACGGTGAAGGTCACCTCCCCCAAGCCCGATGGGCCGATGATGCTCGTCGCCGGGGCGCTCTCCGCAATCGGGGTGCCGATCCTGTTCGGCGCCGGTGGGGCGAGCTCAGAAGCCCTTGGTGCCTTTGGCACGGAGGGGATGTCGTTCGATCAGGCGATCCTCGCGAGCCTTCAGGATATGTACCTGACGGTGGGGTCCGCGCTTGCCGCGGTCGTGGCGGTCATCGTCGCCGCGTGGGGAAGGCGCTAGGAAGAAGTCGAAGTGTAGTCGACACGCGGTGCGAAATACACCGTGACCTTTTCGTTACCTCATGCCATGATGGGGCCGTGCCCCGAAAGACGGGGTTACACGATCAAAGGAGATTACTGATGGCAAAAGCGGAGAAGAAGGTTCTTGGCCTTCTCCCTAGGTCCATTACTACGACGCTGCTTCTCGGCCTCGTTGCGGTTATTGTCCTCGCGCTGATCTGGTCTTGGGTCATGGTGAAGGACTTCAGCACTGAGAACGCGTCGGTGGTCATCATCGAGTATGTGCTCCTCGCGATTCTCATCGGACTGGTGGTTGGCCTCCTTGCAAACAACGCAAAGGCCTCTACCCTCTGGGTTGCTGCGGGACTGACGGCCGTTGGCCTGGTGCTCACAGAGGCATTTATTGGAGGCGGCCAGATGGGCCTTGCAGTCGACCAGACATTCGTCGGGGCGATGTATACGCCAGCGATTAGCACCGATGTGGTTCTTGGCTACATTGTGCTCGGCATCATTGCGGCGGCCGGAGCGGCCTTCGCAGCCGGGACAAAAGATGTCCTGAAGAAGTAGCAGTCGACTTCTAGGGTCGAGGCGGGGCACCGAAAGGTGCCCCGCTTTCGTTTCCCTGGGGGTCGTTTTTTCGAGTCCGTGAGCGATCCCGCTAGGAGGGATCGACCTTCAAGGGCCGCCCGGCGAGTCCCCGCTTCCGGGCACCCAGCGTCTGGGCGATCGCCGTGAGCGCCACCGCTGCGGCCGACTCGGGGTGCGCTACGACGACGGGAACGCCCGCGTCCCCTGCCTCCCGCGTTTCGACATCGATGGGGACCTGGCCGAGCATGGGCACCGGCATCCCGAGGGCTTCGGTAAGCCGCTCGGCCACCCGATCCCCACCACCCGCGCCAAAAAGCTCCAGCCGCGATCCGTCGGCCTGATCGAGCCAGGCCATGTTCTCGATTACCCCCGCGACCGACTGGTGGGTTTGGAGGGCGATGGCGCCGGCCCTTTCCGCAACCTCGGATGCCGCTGACTGTGGCGTGGTGACGACGACGATCTCCGAGTGGGGGAGCAGTTGGGCCACAGATATGGCCACGTCGCCCGTCCCCGGGGGTAGGTCGAGGAGCAGAACGTCTAGGTCCCCCCAGAACACGTCGGCCAGGAACTGCTCGACCGCACGGTGAAGCATCGGCCCCCGCCACACGACGGGTGTTCCTTCGGGAACGAACATCCCGATCGAGACGGCCTTGACCTCGTACGCGATCGGGGGGAGGAGCATCTCGTCGATCCGCGTGGGTTGGGTGGTGGTCCCGAGCATCCTGGGAATGCTGAATCCGAAGATGTCGGCGTCGAGGACCCCGACCTTGAGCCCGTTCCGCGCCATCGCGACCGCAAGGTTGACCGTCACCGTCGACTTTCCCACCCCACCCTTGCCGGAGGCGATGGCGTAGACCTTGGTCAGGCTTTCCGGCTCGTTGAAGGGAATGACGGTCTCCGGCTTCCCTCCCCGTAACTGGCTGCGGAGGGCCTCCCGCTGCTCTTCGGTCATGGCGCCAAACTCGACCTCAACCTCCGTCACGTCCTTGAGTTCACCGACCGCGGCTTTGACGTCTGCCAGGATCCGATCCTTGAGGGGGCAACCTGCGATAGTGAGGTCGATCCCAACGACCACCCGTCCCGCTTTGTCAAAGGCGATGGATCGGACCATTCCGAGCTCTGTAATTGGTTGACGGATCTCGGGATCAATGACGGTGGCGAGGGCCTCGCGTATCTCTTTTTCGGTGGGCATGGGTCCCATCGTAGGCGGACGGGGTGCGCCTCGCGAAAACGGCCACCGTGCACTCGGTTCGGCCTAGCGGTGTCCCGATACTCTTGAGCCATCATCGAACCCACCGAAGGAGACGAAGATGACCGAACCCCTTCAGTCCTGGTCTGCCCCGTACCCCGATGCGATCATCGAGCCCGTGAAGACGAACTGGTTCCTGGCGACGATAGCCGGCCTGGGGGTCGGCCTCGCCGCCGCGGTGCTCTACGCGCTCATCTCGGTCTCAGTGAAGTCGGAAATCCTCTTTCTCATAATCGCGGTTGGCGCGGTGGTGGGGATCGTCGTCGTGCTAGTCGCCAAGGTGGATAACGTCGCGACCGGCCTGCTCTCGTCTGCGATCGCCGTGGTTTCTATTGCTGTCGCGATCTTCCTTCTGGTCGCAAGTGCCACCTGGGGGAGTGTCGGTGAGGCCTTCTCCCATATAGGAGACAACAACCTCTCGGTGGTATACGAGACCTACTTTTCGGATCCCCTCGGCTACGTCTGGGCATTTGCTGGCCTCGTTGCGGCCTACTACTTCGGGTCAGGGCAGTCCAAGAAGGGAAAGAACACCCCACAGGTGCGAACGATCGACCCCCAGACAGAGCGGCAGAACGACCTTCCTCACTACTGACTCCGATCAGAACGGACGAGCCTCAACCACATCGCTGTGGTGCGCGAGGTTCGACGTACCGGCGAATCGGAGCCGCGTCATGAGGCGGACATCTTGATGGCAGGACACACCGGGGCAGCGTCCCTGTTCGTGAGAAACCGACGTGGTTCTCGCATGGGGGCTCAGGTTGCTTCGGATTTGTCGTCCGCCTCGGCGGCATCGGCCGCACGAAGATCCTCAAGCAGTGCCCGTATCTCAGAACGCACGAAATCCCTGGTCGCCGTCTCGCTCACCGCCTGGCGGAGGGCAGTAACCTCCCTTGCGAGGTACTCGGTATCGGCAAGGGAACGCTCCGTGCGTTGACGGCCTTGCTCCGCCGCGACGCGGTCCCGATCGTCCTGCCTGCTCTGGGAGAGAAGGATCAGTGGGGCGGCGTAGGACGCCTGGAGTGACAGCATGAGGGTCAGGGCGATGAAGCCGAGGTGCCGATCATCGAAGCGCAGGTCGAGCGGAGCGAGGGTGTTCCAACCGATCCAGAAGAGGACGAAGACCGTCAGGTAGAGGAGGAACCGGGGGGTCCCGAGGAACCGTGCGATTCCCTCGGAGATCTTTCCGAAGCGGTCGGGTGAGTGTCGGCGGTGCGCGAAGCGAGCGCGCCCCTGTGGCCGATCGAGCCGGTTAGCCACGAGCCTTCACCGACCTAGCCGCGCCGTCGTCGCTTTCGCGCCAATCCTCGGGGAGTAGGTGATCGAGGACGTCATCCGCCGAGATGACCCCGAGTAGGCGTCCATCCTCATCCACAACTGGGGCGGCAACAAGGTCATAGGTTGCCATGCGGCGGGCGACCTCGCTCAGGTGATCCGTGGCAGCCAGGGGGGGGATGTCTGGATCGACAAACTCTCCGATGGGGTCACGCGGGGCCTCCCTCAGGAGTCGCTGAATGTGGACGAGGCCCAGGAATCGACCCGTCGGGGTTTCCAGAGGTGGACGAACCACGAAGACCATCGAGGCGAGGGAAGGGGTGACCTCCTCACGCCGGATGAGTGCTAGCGCCGTGGCAACCGTCGTTTCTGGACCGGCTATCACCGGTTCCGTCGTCATGAGGCCGCCGGCGACGTCGTCCGCGTATTCCAGTAACTGACGCACGTTTCGTGTGGCCTCAGGCTCCATGAGTTTTAAGAGTCTCTCGGCCTCCCGCTTGGGCAGGTCCCCAAGGAGGTCGGCCGCATCGTCCGGCTCCATAGCCTCGAGGACGTTGGCCGCACGCTCTCGACGCAGGGTTGAGAGCATCGCGACCTGGTCATCCTCCGGGAGTTCCTCGATGACATCGGCGAGCCTCTCGTCGTCGAGCGCCGCCGCGATCTCCGCACCCCTTTCTGCCGACATCTCCTGAAGGACGGCCGCGAGTTCGGCTGGCTTATAGTCGGCAAACGACTGGAGGACGAGTTCGGCCCCTTGCAGGTCCTCATGCTCGCCGAATCCCTCGACGTCGTCCAGATCGACCACAACCGATGGCCCGCGACGACGCAGGCTCAGGCGGCTCTTCTTGGGATGGGGGAGCCGGACGGAGAGCTTTGTGACCATCCAGGCTCGGGTACGAATCCGCTCGATCGCGAGGTCCTCGATGACCGCGTCCCCCGACCCGTCCCTCATCGTCACGACCCGCTCCAGAATCTCCGCGACGGCCAGCTTTTCGGTCGCGCGGGCGCGGAATCGACGGAGGTTCACCAGCCCGGTGCAGATCACCTGGCCCGGGGCGATGGACGTGACCCTCGTCAGGGGAATGAATACCCTGCGGCGGCCCCCCACTTCGATTACAAGCCCGACGGCCGCCGGGGCCCCCTTGGCGCGAAAGTGGAGCACGACATCTCGCACTCGTCCTACGGGGTCTCCCAGGGGATCGAAGAGGGTCGTCCCAACCAGTCGCGCAACATAGATGCGCTCTCCCTGGGTGCTCATGAGGCCAAGCCTAACCGCGGTCGTGGGTATTACAGGGGAAGGAGGGGCGCTATCCCGAAAGCGATGGAACAAGGGTCCGCATCCAGGCCTCGATGTCGTCGGGACGCCGGGGAAGGGCGGAGGAGAGGTTCTCGACGCCGTCTGTCGTGACGAGGGCATCGTCCTCGATGCGGACACCGATGCCCCGGAGTTCCTCCGGAACGGACAAGTCGTCTTCCTTGAAGTAGAGCCCCGGTTCAATGGTGAATATCATCCCGGGGCGAAGCTCGCCGTCGAGATACAGGCCCCGTTTGACTAAGGCACAATCGTGGACGTCGAGGCCGAGGTGGTGGCTGGTCGAGTGGACCATCCATCGCCTGTAGAGGCCGGCGTTGGGTTTCTCCGACGGTGGGACGATCCCCCATTCGGTCAAGCGTCGCTCGATGACCTTCATCGCGGCATTGTGAACCTCGCGGAGCGTGGCTCCCGGTCTGACGGTAGCGAAGGCGGCATCCGCCGCCTCGAGGACGATGTCGTACACCCGTCGCTGGACTTCGGAGAACGCTCCATTGATGGGAAGAGTCCGTGTCAAGTCCCCCGTGTAGAGGCTCTCGACCTCCACCCCGGCATCGAGAAGCAGGAGGTCCCCCTCCCTGACGGCTCCGTCGTTGGCGACCCAGTGGAGCGTCGTAGCGTGAGGGCCCGCTGCGGCGATGGTCTGATATCCGACGGCGTTTCCCTCCTCCCGGGCGTGGGCGTCGAAGGATGCCTCGATCACGCGTTCGCCTCGCTGGTGGGCGACCGCCCTTGGCAATTCTTTGACGACCCTCTCGAAGCCAGCGATAGTGGCCGAGATGGCCTCCCGCATCTGCCCGATCTCATGGTCGTCCTTGACCATCCTCGCCTCGGAGAGGGCTCTGGCGATTGCTCGGATAGGCTGGCGAGAGAGGCGGGTCTTTGGGGGAAGGACGACGAGGTCCTTTGTCGGTAGCCCCGTCATGGCCTCGAATTCCGCGAGCCCTGGGCGGCGACCGATCCAGAACTCCCCTCGCTGGGGGTCGGAGTAGAAGCCCTCGCTATCGCGGTGGACCGGGTGGGTGACGTAGAGCGTCGATTCGTGACCGGACGTGGAGGGCTCCATGACCAGGACAGCCTCGGGCTCATGATCGGCACCGAGGCCCGTGAGGTAGGAGAAATCCGAATTCGGTCGGAAGCGGTAGTCCGTGTCATTGGATCTAGGTTTGAGGTCACCGGCCGGAATGACGATCCGAGTGCCGGGAAATGTCGCTGAGAGTCGAGCCCGCCGTTCGGCGGCATAGGGGGTGGCCGCCAGACGGGAGGGAAGGCCGCCCTCCGGCTCGCGCCACTTCTCTCCGATGAAGCGCTTGAACTCGTCCGTATCCGGTCGCTGGGCGCGCGCCTTGGAAGTATCCTTCACGCGACCATCGTGGCATAGCGCGGGTTCAGGCAGCGTAATCTCGAGGGATGCGGATTGACTTTCACACCCACTCGACCGCATCGGACGGGACGGAAACCCCCGCCGAGGTCATGCGGGCGGCCGTGGCCGCTGGGCTGGATGTGATTGGCCTTTGTGACCACGACACCACCCTGGGGTGGGTAGAGGCCACGGCGGAAGCCGCGGCGCTCGGGCTTGAGTTTGTTCCCGGGGTCGAGGTGTCCACTCGTCACGCCGGTCGGAGCATCCATCTCCTCGCCCTATGGCCCTCGATCGATGATGCCGCGTTCGTGCAGATGCTCGCGAAGACTAGGGAGGCTCGGGTAGAACGCGCCAGGCAGATCGTCTCTCTCCTAGCCGAGGACTACGCACTTGAGTGGGACTCGGTTGCTTCTAAGGCGGAGGGGGCGGAAACGATCGGGCGACCTCACATCGCTGACGCGCTCGTCGAGGCCGGGGTGGTGACGACGAGGGACACCGCCTTCGACGACCTCCTGGGCAGCGACTCCCCGTACTACGTCCCCCACTACGCGCCTGAGGTAGGCGATGCGGTGGAGACTGTCGTAGAAGCAGGAGGAGTGCCCGTGCTCGCCCATCCTGGCGCCGATGGACGAGGAGCCGTCGTCCCAGACTCATTGATCGAAGCCCTCGTCGGAAGAGGGCTCGTTGGCCTCGAGGTGGACCACCGGGATCATTCCGCGGCTGAGCGCGAGCGGCTAGTCGGCCTTGTCGTCCGCCTTGGCCTGGTACGAACGGGCGCAAGCGATTACCACGGAACTGGGAAGCAGAACCGCCTAGGTGAGAACCTCACGACTCCCGAGGCTTACGCCGCGCTTCAGGCGGCCCGGCGCTAGTCGGAACTCGAGCGGGAACCTCCGCTTCGACGACGCGGACGACGTTTCCCCCGAGGAGCCTCGCTGTTTGCCTCGCGGGAGGTCCGAGGGGCACCCGCTCCCTGACCCCGTGATGGGCGACCACCCGATTGATGACCGGCCTTCGGCGAACCCGAACCCTGCCGGAAGCGGCTCGATCCCTTCGGTTGACGGTTCTTGTGACCCGTCTCCCCAAGGTCCTCAAGCTTTTCCGCACCGAGGCCCGCCCGGGTCCGAGCAGCCCTGGGAAGGGCGCCTGTGATTCCTTCGGGGATATCGAGTTCGGAGAACAAATGAGGGGAATTGGAGTAGGTCTCCTGCGGTTCGGGGTATCCGAGGTCGAGCGTCTTGTCGATGAGGCCCCAGCGGGGAAGATCGTCCCAGTCCACGAAGGTCACGGCCACGCCCGTCTTCCCCGCGCGTCCCGTGCGTCCGGTCCGGTGGAGATAGGTCTTGTCATCCTCGGGGCATTGGTAGTTGATGACGTGGGTGATGTCATCGACATCGATGCCCCTGGAGGCAACGTCTGTGGCAACCAACACGTCGATTTTGCCAGCGCGGAAGGCGCGGAGGGCCTGCTCGCGTGCGCCTTGCCCGAGGTCGCCATGAAGGGAACCGGCCGCAAAACCACGAGAGGAAAGGTCATCCGCCACTCTTGCCGCGGTCCGTTTGGTGCGAGCGAAGATGAGGGTGAGGCCACGGTCCTTCGATTGGAGGATACGTGCGAGCACCTCGACCTTGTCGAGCGCGTGGGCTCGGTAGACGAACTGGCTGATGGCCTTGACCGTTGTCCCGGTGTCGTTGGGGTCCGCCGCGCGGATGTGGGTCGGCTGAGTCATGTATCGGCGGGCGAGGGCGACGACGGGGCCGGGCATGGTCGCGGAAAAAAGCATCATGTGCCGGGCCGCAGGTGTCGCACCAAGAAGTCGCTCCACGTCGGGGAGGAATCCAAGGTCGAGCATCTCGTCGGCCTCGTCCAGAACGACTGTGCGGGCGAAGCGAAGGTCCAGCTTGCCCTGCTTCATGAGGTCGATCATCCGGCCCGGTGTTCCCACGACAACCTCGACCCCGGCCGCGAGGGTCTCGATCTGGGGCTCATAGGCCCGGCCGCCGTATATCAGGGCGATGCGCACGGATCGACGGGCCGAGGCAGTGGTGAGGTCGCCCGCGACCTGGACGGCGAGTTCTCGGGTCGGTGCGACGACGAGGGCCTGGGGTTTGCCGGGATTGTCCAGGGCGTCCCACCCCGGCTCGTCCGGGCCAACGACGTGCTCAAGCAGGGGGATGCCGAAGCCGAGGGTCTTACCCGTGCCGGTCTTGGCTTGGCCGATGATGTCGTGACCGGCAAGGCCGATGGGAAGGGTCATCTCTTGGATGGGAAAAGGGGTGGTGATACCGACCGCAGCGAGGGCGTCGGCGATGGCGGGGCGAACCCCGAAGTCGGCGAAGGTCAGGTCGCGCGTCAGCACACTGGCGTGCATTTCTGTCATGGAATTGTCGTCTCTGGATTCATTGGCGTATGTGAAACGCCGTGGCGGCGGGCAGCCGATCGTGAATCTCTATACGGCCTTTGCCGTTCTCCACATGACGACCGGGCAACCTAGGGTCGCTGACTAGTCTACCCGGTCGACGCCCGGCAATGCGCCGCTCTAGTCCCCGAACCCCACCCGTCGCTTCTCTTCCGTACCGATATCGATGTACCCGATCGCCGCGGTAGGGACGACGATCCTTCCTCCCTTCGCCTGGGTGAGTTCGAGGACCTTTCCCGCGAGGGCATCGGAGATGACCTTCGATAGGTCTTCCATCGAAAGGTCGCTCTCAAGGGTGATCTCGCGGGTGATGTTCTGAACGCCGATCCTGATCTCCATGGCAGCCTCCTGTTCTGGTTGGTTCCGCATTACGAACTATCGTAGGGTCATGGCACCTGATCGGCTTCGCTCGTCCTTCCTCCAGGGGAGGAAGATGCCGGGACTGCGAGGCGTGGTCTACATCGTCATCGCTGCCTTCATCGTCGGGGTTGGGGCTGGGTGGCTGACGACGGTGGTGCCCAGGCTCCTGGCGAGTCCGGAACAGAGTCCCTCCTCCTCCCCGAGTCCGTCGGCTTCGGATGATCCCGTGATCCTCGTGGACCTTTATCCACCGATCACCAGGGTTACAGACACAGACGATTTGTATGCGGGTTTGACCGACCTTAGCGTCGGTGCGGTTGGCCCCGGAGTCTTCGACGTGGTTCCAGGGATCGATCAGCCCGAAGGAGACGGGCCGACGCATTGGATCAGGGTCGAGATCGAGGAGGGACTTCCATTCTCGCCGGGGGCCCTTGGCGTATTCGTCTTGACCGTGCTAAACGACGAGCGGGGTTGGGCGGCGAACGGGCGAATGGTCTTTGCTCGAACGGATGGGGCGGCCGAGATCCGGATCGTGTTCGCGAACCCCAACACGGTCGAGTCCCTATGCGCTCGACCCCACGAGGCTGCGAGCCCGGACATCGCCCCTCCCATGGTCACCCTCGGACCTAGCCCGGAGGCCGATTCGAGCAGTTCCGTGACCCCATCCGCCAGTTCGAGTGTGGATCCCGATCAGGAAATCTCCTGCGCGGAGCAAGGCATCATCGTCGTAAACGCCTATCGGTGGGCCGACGGCCTAAAGGCATTCGGCGAGGATAGGACCGCCGCGAGGGCATACCTCCTACAGCACTTCCTCGGGCACTTGCTTGGGGAGTCAGATGCCACCTGCGAGACGGTTGATGAGCGCGCCTCAGTAATGGTCGACCACGAATTTGACATCGCTCCGTGTCTTCCAAACGGTTGGCCGTATCCCATGACGTCCTGATCCGGAGTTGCGAAACCGCGCACCTGTCGTCCCTGAGTGGTGGGATGGGTTCATGACCCGCGTCGTCCTAGGCTCTACCAGCGGGCTCAAACGCGAGCCGAAGCCCGATCCGTCCCAGGCCGAGGCGATCTCACATGTCTTTGGAGGCCACGGTGGACACGTCCTCATCGTCGGGCCACCGGGAAGCGGGAAGTCCACGCTCGCCGTCGCGCTCGCGGCAGAAGCGGTCCGCACGCATCGCTTGGTACCGGAGCGGATCCTCGTTCTGGCACCCACCAGACAGGCTGCAGATGGGTTAAGGGACAGAGTTTCGGCGGCGATGGATGTTCCTACGGGAGGGCCGACGGTCAGGAGCGCGGCGTCCGTGGGGTGGTCGGTCCTCCGGGCGGAGGCGATCGACACAGGCGGTCTCCCCCCCACGCTCGTCACCGGCGCGGAGCAGGACGAGATTCTTCGCGATCTGCTGGCCGGTCACCGATCGGGCCGGGCGCCGGGGCCCTCGTGGGAGGGCATCGTTGTTCCCGAGGCGACGTCTCTTGCTGGTTTCCGCCACGAATTGAGGGATCTCCTGATGCGAGCTGAGGAGGCGGACCTCGGCCCCGATGACCTTCGCAGGCTGGGGGAGCGGTGCGGCCGACCGGAATGGGTAGCGGCGGCTACGGTGTTCGAGGAATACGAGCGGACCCTCGATCTTCGCCGGACGACGTTGGATCAGGGGGGAAGGTACGACCCAGCGGGGATGGTCTCGGCCGCGGCCGACGCTCTCGCCCGCTGGTCGGTCGATCAAACCCGTCCGACCTGGGATTTAGTGATCGTCGATGATGCCCAAGATGAGACCAGGGCCGCTTGGCGATTCATCTTGACCCTGGTGCGGGCGGGAGCGCGAGTCGTCCTCATCGGAAATGCGGACGAGGCCGTTCAGGGATACCGAGGCGCGGCTCCGCACGTCTTCGCCGGAGCGGTCCTCAGGGAGCCGGATGGCCTGGGAGCCACCGTCCTGAGGCTCGAGGGATCCCATCGGCAAGGGAAGGTCCTCACCGACCTCACCCGAAGGATCGCCGAACGCATCGGAAAGTCGCGGGAATTCTCAGCGAGGATGGATCCTCAGGGGGTCACCGATGACGCTGACGCCCCGGTCGAGGTGATTGTGTCGCCAAATGCGATGGCAGAGACGAAGGCCCTGGCCGCCCGCCTTCGCGAGATTCATCGTGGGGGTGATCGGTCTCCGGTCCCTTGGTCCCAGATGGCTGTGATCGCTCGGACAAGGGTCAGGGCGCGAGAGGTCCGATCAGGATTGGTCGCCGAAGGGGTGCCCTGCGCGACCCTCGGCGAGGGGGTGGCACTCCACCTCGAATCGGCCGTCGCCCCCCTCCTTCTCCTCGCACGAATCGCACTAGGGGAGCCTTGGACTCAGGACACGGCGCGCGAGGCCCTCTTCTCACGTGCGATCGGACTCGATCCATCTTCGATCCGGCGCCTTTTGAGGCTCCTTCTCCGCGAGGAACGTTCGGGGGGAGGAGCCCGAACGGGGGGAGTCCTTCTCGTCGATGCCCTTGCGGATCCGGCAAGGTGGGCGACTATTCCCGGCAGGGAATCGACGCGCGCCGCCCTCGTCGCTCAGGCCGTCAGCGATGGAATGGCAGTGGCGAAAAAGGGAGCCACGGCGGGAGGCGTCCTTTGGGCGATATGGAAGCGGTTAGGCGTCGCCGAGGCGTGGAGGGAGGAAGCCCTCGACGGTTCCACTGAGGACGACGCGGATCTAGATGTGGTGGTGGCCCTCTTCGAGGCGGCACGAAGGCATGCGGAGCGTCTGCCCGACGCCTCCCCTGAGTCCTTCTTCGACTTCCTCGAGGGACAGGCCTTTGCCGTCGACACCCTCGCCGCGAAGGGGGCTCTGGATGAGGTGATCTCGTTCGAGACCCCCGCGTCCGCTGCGGGGAGGGAGTGGGAGGCCGTGGCCATCGCCGGCCTCGATGAAGGGACCTGGCCCAACCTGAGGCTCCGGGACTCGGTGTTCGGGTCGGTTCTCCTCCAGGAGGTGCTGTCTGGGCGTGCGGCGGAAGAGCCGGTTCCAGCAGAGCGCTTGGCGGAGGTCACCCATGCCGCGCGCGCCGACGTCCTCGCCGATGAGACTCGCGCCCTTCTGGTGGCCTTCTCCAGGGCACGCGGCCGGGTCATCGCCTTGTGTCGCGACGGGGGGGACGACCGACCATCACGGTACGCCGCGTGGATCGACGGATCCGACCATTGTCGCCGCCATGCGGCCGGGGAGGTCGGCGGGATCCCCAGCCTCCGCGAGGCCGTCATCGCCCTCCGTGCGGAAGCCGAGGGCCTCTCGTCGGCCGACCGCAAGGGTCACGTGGCGATGGTGGCACGCCTAGCTCTTGCGCGCGTGCCGGGAGCCGACCCCGGGATGTGGCATGGGGTATCGGAGCCATCCTCTCGTGGACCACTGTGGCGGGAGGACGAAACGGTCAGGGTATCGCCATCAAAGGTCGAGCGGATCGAATCCTGCCCCCTGAGGGCGGTCCTGGAGTCGGCCGGGGGTACCCGGGAGTCGGGTCAGGCCCAGAGGCTCGGGACATTGATTCATGCGATCGCGGCCGAGCACCCCCACGGGTCGGCGAATGATCTCAAAGACGCGCTCGATCTGAGGTGGCCCGAACTCGGGCTTCCCGAGAACTGGTTGGGGGACCGCGAACGTCTCCGGGCCGACGGCATGGTCGCCCGTTTCGTCGACTATGCCGCCAGGATCGAGGACGAAGGCTGGGAGGTCGAGACGGAACGTCCCTTCCGTGTCGAGGTTGGCCGCGCCGTCCTCTCTGGGAGGGCCGATCGGCTCCACGTCAAGGAGGAAAAGGCTCGGATCGTCGACCTCAAGACCTCCCGCTATGCCATCTCGAAGGACTCGGCCCAGGACAACCCCCAGCTCGCGATGTACCAGGTGGCCGCTGGTTGCGGTGGCTTCCCTGGTGTCACGGGCACAGTTGGAGCCGAGTTGGTGTTCCTCGGCTACGAGGGGGATCCTGTGCGGGTTCAGGATCCGGTCGATGGAGACGTGGCGGTTTGTCGACTCGGTGCGATCGTGGACACGCTGTCGAGCGCGTCCTTCGAAGCGGTGACAAGCGATGATTGCCGCACCTGTCCGGTCAAGAGGTCATGTCCCGCGTGGCCCGAGGGGGGCCGGGTGAGTGGATCGTGACGGTCGATGACAGGGGGGCTGCCCTCAAGCATCTGGGATGTGTCGAGGGTCGGGCCCGTGGCCCTCAGGAACTCGTTTCCCTGGGAGGGTCGTCGGTCGTTCTCACCGATGAGCAGGCGGTCATCGTGTCCGCTCCTCTTGCCCCAAGCCTGGTCGTGGCCGGTGCCGGTTCGGGGAAGACGGAGACTCTCTCCTTGAGATTCGTCTACCTCCTCGATCACGCCCGGCGCCTCTTTGGGCGAGACCTATCTCCCGATGAGATCCTCTGCCTCACCTTCACCCGTAAGGCCGCTGGGGAGATCCTGGAGCGCGTCGCAGGACAAATCGAGCGGGTCTACGGTCCCGATGGGGATCGGCCCCTTCCCGCGGTATCGACCTACAACTCGTATGCCGCTGGCCTGGTCGCCGAGCACGGCCTCAGGGTCGGCGTCGATCCCGAATCCGTCGTGTTGACCGACGCCTCCCTCTGGCAGATGGCAGCCAGGGTGGCGGAGTCATGGGACGGGAGTCTTGAGTTCGAGGGGAGCCTCGCGTCGGCGGCGTCTGCCATCCCCTCGCTTGCATCCTCCCTTGCCGATCACGGAGTGACGGTCGATGAATTCTCCGACTTCCTTGGGCAAATGACCGGGGTGATCGAGGGATTGCCCCTCGGCCCACGGTCACGATCGGAGCCCAAGCGGGGGCGTCTTGCGGCGCCTTTCCGTTCGCGCGCGGGCCTCGCGGGTCTTGTCAAGAGGTACTGCGAGGTCAAGAGGGAGGCATCGTCGCTCGATTTCTCGGATCAAATCGCGATCGCTACAAGGCTCGCAAGCCTGCCCACGGTCCAGGCGCTGGAGAAGGCGCGGCATCGAGCCGTGCTGCTCGATGAGTTTCAGGACACTTCCCCCGGTCAACTCGATCTGTTCTCGACCCTCTTTGGCCCGGATCACTCCATCATGGCGGTCGGTGATCCTCATCAGGCCATCTACGGATTCCGGGGAGCGAGCGAGGCCGCGTTGGAGCGTTTCGTGGGTCGTTTTGGGGTGGGCGACCGCCAGAGGTTGACGCTCTCCGTCTCTTGGCGCAACTCCTCGGCGGTGCTTCAGGCCGCGAATGCGGCGACGGTGAGCCTCCGGCAGGATTCGAGCGTTGGGGTCCCCCTCCTCAGGTCGCGGACCGAGGCGGAGGGAATCGAGGAGCCTCCTCGGAGCCTCCCAGCCGTGACGGCCCAGACGTTCTCCGACCTTGAGGCCGAGGCGGCCGGCCTGGTGGCCCTCCTCGTCGAGCGGCGGGCCGCTCTTGAGGCTCAACGGCCGCCTGGAACTACCGTCGAATCTGCCGTCCTGTGCCGGGTGCGGCGTCTCTTCCCGACGATCGTTTCCGCGCTGAGGGCGGCGGGCATCGATCACCAGGTCGTCGGGTTAGGCGGCCTGCTCGATACCCCCACCGTCGTCGAATTGACCGCGCTCCTTCAGGTGGCTCACGATCCCAGCAGGGGTGACTCCTTGATGAGGCTCCTCACCTCCGAGAGGGTCGCCCTTGGCGTCCGGGACTTGGCCGCGCTGGGGGAATGGTCTGAGGAGTTGGCCGGCTCCCGCGAGGAGCGCGAGGTCCAGCCCAGCATCATCGACGCCCTCGACGAATCGCCGCCAGAGGGATGGGTGTCTCGCGACGGGCGTGACCTCGGGGAGGTGGCCCGGACGAGACTTGCCGACCTGCGGGCGACGGTCGAAACGATCAGGAGCCGAACCTACCTACCCCTCGCGGAACTCATCCTTGAGGTGGCGCGGTCGTGGAACCTGGACATCGAGGCGAGGGTTGCCGCCCGAGAGCGGGGGGCGGCGGGCGGGGATGAGGCCATCTATGCCCTCTTGGAGGCGGCAAAGACCTTTTCGGCTGCGGCCGACCACGCGACCCTCGGGGCCTTCCTGGCCTGGCTGGAGGCCGCGTACGAGCGTGAGGATGGCCTTGACGCACCCTTTGAGGAACCTAGAAAGGGTGCGGTTCAGGTCCAGACCATTCATGCGGCCAAGGGGAGGGAGTGGGACGTCGTGGCCGTTCCGAGCCTAGTCGACGGCGTGTTTCCCAAGGTCGATGTCTCCGGGAAACCAGACGATCCGACCTACCGATCCGCCGGATGGTTGAAGGGCGCGGGTGTGCTTCCGTGGCCCCTACGACGCGATCGCGAGCAGTTGCCGTCCTGGGAGTGGGAACGGGCGACCAACCTCAAGGAGTTCGAGGACTCGCAGATGGGATTTCGAGAAGCCGCGGGTCGGCACGCAATTGCGGAGGAGAGGAGGCTCTTCTATGTTGCCGTCACTCGTGCGCGAAGCGATGTCATCCTCACGGCTTCTCCCCGACCTGAGGAAAGGTCTCCCCGTCCCGTCTCGATATTCCTTCGCGACCTCGTCGAACAGGGCGTACTAGGGGAGGGGTTGCTGACTCCTCCACAGAAGGATGAGGTAGCTGAATCTGAAGGCGAGGCGGCCCGGATGGCCTGGCCGGTCGAGCCGACGACGGCTCAGGTGATCAGGCGGGGTCTGGCCGCTGAGGTAAGGGAAGCTATCGCGGTGAGGGATGCCGTCGCGTCGGGGACAACCGGTTACACAGGGGAACTTCCCTACGTGAGGGAGATCGAGGCCATGATGGTGGAGGCCGGTGTGGCCAGTCCCCCTGAGGTGCAAATCGATTATCCGACTCACCTGTCGAGCACGGATCTCGTCCGTCTCGCCAGGGATCGGGAAGCATTCGCCCTCTCTCGGAGGAGGCCGATACCCACGGAACCCACAGTCGTGGCGAGTCGGGGGGGAGCCTTTCACTCCTTTGTCGAACGGTACTTCCGAAGCCCAGCGCTTATCGACCCAGATGGACTCCTGGATGATGACTCGGACGACGACAGCTCGGGGGAAGCTGGTGAATCACCGGGTGGGTCGAGCCTCGAAGAACTCCGGATGAGATTCCTTGAGAGTGAGTGGTCGCGCCGACTTCCCGAGGCCGTCGAGGTGGATGTCGAGATACCCCTTGGTGGGATGGTCCTGAGGTGCCGCATCGATGCGGTCTTTCCCCCAGGGGCAGGCCTCGAGCGGGTGACCGTCGTTGACTGGAAGACGGGTCGCTCTCCCAGCGATCCGGACGAGCGCGCATCTCGGGAGGTCCAATTGGCCGCATATCGGCTCGCCTGGGCGGCGCGGAAGGGCCTTGCCATCGAAGAAGTCGATGCCGTATTCGTCTATGTCGCATCCGGGGAAACGGTGCGGCCCAAACGGCTGCTCGGAGAAGACGATATCATCGCGCTGATTCGGGGTAGCTAGATCTCGCCGGATTCTCTAAGCAGGGTCTCAAGATCGGCGAGCATTCCCTCCGCGTCCCGCACGATGTCTGGGCTGCTCGTCCGCACCCCGTGCATAAGCCAGCGGGCGAGCGCGAATTCGCTCGCCAGGGCGGCCCGGTCGGTCAGGTGGGGATCGAGGAACTCGCGGCGCCCGAGCATGTACGCCTCAAGCACGCTCTCGAAGACATCGGCAGGGGCAGCGGCGATCAACCAGGCTAGGTCATCGGCGGGATCTGCGACACGAGCGTCCGCCCATCCGAGGAGGCCAGACACGGCTCCATCGGTCACGATCCATTGGTGTTCAGCGAGGCCGCCGTGCACGACCGCGGGTTCGAATCTCCACCATGCGACGTTCTCCAGGCGTTCCTCCCATCGCCCGGAGAGGCTGGGGGGGACCTTGCCGGTTTGGGCGGCGGCATCCAGCTCGGCTAGGCGGCGCTGGCGATAGGTCTCCGGCGTGTATGAGGGAAGGCCGGTGTCCTCGATGATTGAGATGGATAGTTCATGGATCTCGGCGATTGCCCGTCCGATGGAAGCCGCGAGGCTCGACCCCGGCTCGAGGCCCGCGAGGCTCAGGCGCTTGCCACGGATCTCCTCGTAGACGACGGCCCGGCCTCCCTCGTCAAGTGGAGCCGTTCCCCTTGGGCGCGGAACGTCGAATCCGAGATCCCCAGCGTCACACACCAGGCCAAGGGCGGCGAGGAGTCCGAGCTCGGCCTCGAGCGCCGCCCCCGCAGCGGGTCGCCTCGGAGCGCGTACCGTCCATCGCTTGCCCGTCGGATCCACGACCGTGACGACATCGAAGTCGGCATCGGCGTTAGGACTTCGCAGCACGTCGTAGATGTCGATTCCGGGCACGGCGATAGTCGCGAGGGCTGCCAACGCGAGCGGAGAGTGGGACACGTCCCTCACGGTAGAACGAAATGGGGCACGAGCGCCACGGGCGGCGCCTTCTGTGACGTAGCGTGGGTTCGTGGATAACGCCCGGTCGCTCGATGCTCCGTCGCTTCTTCGCCGTGAAGCAGATCGTCGGGCGACGGTCGATCTGGACGCCGCAGACGCCATCGTGGCCTCCTCGGGGGCCATTCTCATGGAAGGAGAACGGCTTGCGGTGGTGTCGGCGAAGGACCGCGAGCCCACCTCGCTAGCGGTCTTCCTCGGCACATTCGGGGGAAGGGACATCGTCGCCGTGCGGGCCGGGGATGACCTCGGCGATGCTCCCGATCGCCGGATGATTCCCCTGAGGGCAGCTCTGACAGCCCTTTCGAGCCATGACGATCGGGCGGAGGAACTCGAATTGGCCGTAACGGCGGTCGCAATGATCGAGTGGCACGAACGCCACCTGGCGTGTGGGAGATGTGGCGAGCCGACCGAACCTCAGAATGGTGGATGGATGCGGCAATGCGCAGACCACGGCCAGGAGCACTATCCCCGAACGGATCCGGCCGTCATCGTCGCGATTACGGACGAACAGGATCGGCTCCTACTCGCCCATGTCGCGTATCACTCTCCTTTGAGGTATTCCCACCTAGCGGGATATGTCGAGCCCGGTGAGTCATTGGAGCAGGCCGCTCATCGTGAGATTCATGAGGAGGCCTCGTTGAGGCTTGAGGGACTCGAGTACGTCGGAAGCCAGCCATGGCCGTTCCCGGCGTCGATCATGGTCGCGTTCAGGGCGCGAGCCGCGTCGAGCGATCTGAAGGTCGACGGAGTCGAGGTGACCGATGCAGTGTGGTTGACCCGTGGAGAGCTCCGCGATCGGCTTGCAGATCAGACGATGCGGCTGGCGTCACCAGGAACGATCGCAAGGAGTCTTATCCACGAGTGGTACGGCGCCAACCCCGTCGAGGACGCCGGTGTCGCCGACGCATGACATCATCCGTTCCATGAGTCCAGACGAGATCCTCGCCGCCCTCGACCCCGAGCAGCGCGAGGTGGCAACGACGCTCCATGGTCCGGTGTGTGTGTTGGCCGGGGCTGGTACCGGGAAGACCAGAGCCATCACACACCGCATCGCCTATGGGGTTCGTGCGAATGCCTACGACCCGCGATCGGTGCTGGCCGTGACGTTCACGACGAGGGCGGCGAGCGAGATGAGGGAGAGGTTGCGCCTCCTAGGAGTCTCCGACGTTACGGCCCGGACCTTCCACTCCGCTGCACTCCGGCAGTTGCGATACTTCTGGCCCGAGGTCGTCGGGGGGAGCATCCCGACGATCATCGCGCAGAAGGCTCCCCTCGTGGGGAGGGCGGCGCGGTCCATCGGCATTGGAGTCGATCGCCTTGCCGTGCGCGACCTCTCATCAGAGATCGAATGGGCAAAGGTATCTCTCGTCGCGGCCGAGGATTACTCGAGGATCGCCCAGGAGCGCGGTAGACCCTTGCCGGCCGGCCTCGCCTACCCCGTCGTCGCGGACGTCATGCTCGCATATGAGGAAGAAAAGACGGCGGATGTTGCGCTCGATTTTGAGGACATCCTTCTGGTTCTTGCCGACGTGCTTGGACGGAGCAGGGAGGTGGCCGATGCTGTCAGGAGCCGGTATCGACACCTCGTCGTGGACGAGTATCAGGACGTCTCTCCCCTTCAGCAGTTCCTTCTAGATGGATGGCTTGGGGGACGAGACGACATCTGCGTAGTGGGGGACCCCGCTCAGACGATCTACTCCTTTGCAGGGGCCTCACCCTCCTATCTCACGGGCTTCCGCCATACCTATCCTCACGCCACCCTCGTTCGTTTGGTGCGCGATTACCGGTCCACTCCACAGGTTGTGCGTCTCGCGAACACACTCACGGGAAGGGGCGAGGGCTCTGTCACACTTGTCGCCCAACGGGCCTCGGGGCCGGAGGTCGCGTATCGGATGTACGCGGACGATTCGGCTGAGGCGGCGGCCCTCGCCGATCAAGCCTCCGCTCTCCTCGCTTCCGGGGTTCCCGCGCGGGAGATTGCCATCCTCTATCGCACGAACGGCCAATCCGAGGCTTTCGAGGAGGCGCTCACCGAGCGTGGCCTTGGGTACGTCGTCCGGGGAGGAGCCAGATTCTTTGAGCGCGAGGAGATACGCCAGGGGATGCTCCTCCTCAGGGCGGCGTCCATCACGACAGAGGATGCCGACGTCGCAACCATGGTGCGGGAGGTTCTCACAGATGCCGGGTGGTCCGAGGAAGCTCCCGCCACCAGGGGGGCCGTAAGGGAGAGGTGGGATTCGCTGCAGGCGATCGTCGGTCTCGCCGACGGGTGGGACGGAACCCTGAAGGAATTCGTGGTTGACCTTGAGGAGCGGTCGACAGCGCAGCACGCGCCAGTCATCGAGGGCGTCACCCTGGCCACGCTTCATGCGGCGAAGGGCCTCGAATGGGATGCGGTGTTCATCGCCGGGTTGTCCGACGGGCTGGTTCCCATTTCGCTCGCCGATACGGAGGAGGCCATCGCCGAGGAGAAGCGCTTGCTCTATGTCGGTATCACCCGCGCCCGCGTCCACCTCACCCTGTCGTATGCCCGCGCTAGGGGTGAGAGGGGTCGGGCAATTCGGAAACCGACGCGGTTCCTCGCGAGTTCTTGGCCGACTGAGGGGCGAGAAGCGCCACCCCCGAGGCGGGCGGCAGCCGCGGATCTCGACATCCGAGACCTCCGCCTATTCGAGGAGCTCAAGGCGTGGCGACTCTCACACGCCGAGGAGGACGTCAAGCCTGCCTTCACCATCCTCGTCGATACCAGCCTTGCCGAGATCGCCACGAGGAAACCGAAGACCCTTGGTGAACTGGCGACCATTCGCGGGGTTGGCCCATTGAAGCTGGATCGGTTTGGGCGGGAGATTCTCGATATCGTCGCAGGGCACGTCTACCGGGAGGTACGGACCACACCGAAGAGGACTGACGGCTAGGGGACGACCGGCACGATCTCGGGAGGGTTCGCTGGGTCTGCGGCACCACATCCGCAGGCGGGATGGGTGGCACAGTATTCCGACTCGATGGTCATTCCTTCGAAAGGAATTCGCCACCTTCGCGAGGAGGGCTCGGCTCCTCGAAGAAGCGCCAAGACCTCTCGGAGGGCGATCCCGGCCGCAAGGAGAGCCGCCTCTGGTGGCACCCGTACTCCCGCATCCCTTCTAGGGTCTCCGAGTTGGAGGGCAAGGCGTGGCCACCACGGATCTCGCTCTGTGTGAGCGATCCCGAGGCAGGTCTCGCAGGGGGTCAGGCCGGGCACGATCAAGGGGCCGACGTTCACCCCATCCTCGTCAGTGACGATGTCGAGGTGAGGGATGTCTCGTGAAGTCAAACCCCGGGAAACGCCAATATCCGAGGCTCCATGAGCGCGGAGCACCTCAAGGGATGCCAACTCATCCGGGCGTGCGATCCGAATCAGGGGTTCCGTATCACGGATGAATCTGGTGAGTGCGGCCGCATTGCTCAGGCCAGGGAGCATCCGGTTAGCAGGACTTGCCAGGCGTGGCGGTCTCCGATCGCAAATCGAAAGGGCGGGGACACCCGCAAGGGCCAGGCCGATCGCGAGCCCGCAGGTGATTGCATCGACCCCGTGCACCCGCACAAGGGAATCGCCGTATTCGATCCGGGGACGGGCAGTTTTCAGCAATCCGTGTCGATCAAGCGCATCGATGATCTGGCCATGGTCCTCGCGTTCCGCACGGGAGAGTGCCACGGTTCGTCCCTCAAGGGAGGCTAGAAACGCACCCTCGTTTGCCGAAAGGTCGGAAAAGGCGAGCGGTCGATGTAGTCCGACCTGCATGTGTCCGGGCTCCCTTAGGAGGACCTGAACTCCGGGTTTGAGACGCATTCGGCCATCGTCGCAGAGCGGTAGGCGCCATGGGCGCTATCCACAGACAGCACGAAGGCGGGCCGAGGCCCGCCTTCGTGCTGAAAAGAATTCCTGTTATGCCGGAGCTTTCGGCAGGATTCGGGTCATCTTGGTCCCACAGTTGGGGCAGACGCCCTTGGCCATCCTCCGACCATTCGTCGTAGTGATGTCACCGACGGACTTGACCGTCGCCTTGCACTTGAGGCAGTAGAAATCGCCTTCGTACTTGTCCTCCATGGCATCTCCCATCTCGGCGTCTCCCATCTCGCTTCGGCGGGACGCTCAGCGCCTGCATTCCAGCCCAGATGGGCCGTCGAGGTCAAGGCTACGATGCAAATGCGACTTTTTCGGTTAGGCGGGGTGGTTCGTGTCGTCCTGGTCGTCCTGCTCGCCCGGCTTGGCGAGGAGTTCGCGTAGTTCGCGATCGATGTCGTCACTCCCCTCACCAGCCACCCGTGCTGATACCCAGGATGCCGGATCGTCGAGATCCGTGGCGGCGGGGAGAAGGTCCGGATGGGACCAGACGGCGTCGCGCTCGGCGGGACCGGCCACCCGCGCGAGGGTTTCCCAGAGGGTCGCGGCCTCCCGCAGGCGACGGGGCCTCAGGTCGAGTCCGAGGAGCGTAGCGAAGGTATGTTCCGCGGGACCACCGGCCGCTCGCCTCCGCCGGATCATCTCTTCAAGGGCACGGAGGTGGGGCAGATGGGGGGTGGCCGCTACGTCGACAACCTCCTCGACCCACCCCTCGATAAGGGCAAGAAGCGTCTCGATCGACTCGAGGGTCGCCAACTGCTCCTCACTGTGGTTGCTGGCGAAGATCCCATGGCTGAGCGCCTTCTGAAGGTGGGTCGGGTCCCCCGCGCCCGCGTCCCGCACGGCCTGATCCAACGCCTCCGGATCGATCGTTACCCCACGCGCGTATCGCTCGATCGCGGAGTGAAGCTGCCCGGCGAGCCAAGGGGCCTGGAGGAATAGCCTGACGTGGGCGCACTCCCTCAGGGCGATGAAGGTTCGGACTTCGTCAACGGGAACGTCGAGTCCGCTCGAGAACTCAGATATAGATCGGGGGACCAGGATGACGCGCGCCTCTGGCATCAAGAGCAAACCAAGGTCGGTCCCCCCGAACGCCTCGCGGGCGAGTGCGCCCGCGGCCTGACCCATATGCATCCCGCACACCGTCGGGCTGACCTGACTCAGCAACGCATTATCGCCGTCCGTCTCTCGTCCTATGAGTCCTGCGAGCGCCCGGGAGACCGAGACGGCGATAGGGCCCGCGAGGTGTCTCCAGGTAGGAAGGGTCGCCTCGACCCACTCGGCGTGGCTCCACACGCGGGGAGGGCTCTTTGACGGCGGGAAGTCGGTGATCGCATCGAGCCACAACTCCGCTTGGGTGATCGCTCTCAGGTACTCATCGGCGATGGCGGCGTTCACAAGGGGATCCCCGCCCTGGGCGGCGATGCCCCTGGCCACGTCGGCCGCGAGGGCCCAGTTGACATCCTGGCCTTGGGACTGTTCCATCAGAGCCCTCAGTTGGGCGATCACGTGTTCGAGCATCCCCGGTACGTCGGTCATCCCTGACTCAATCGCGAGTCGGTCGGGGTCAAGGCCCATGCGTTGCATCTCATCGAGGGCCTCCTCGGCGCGATCACCGAATAATTCCCGAAGCAACTCAATCCACTGCGACGATTCGTCGGTCACCGATCCTCCATCCTGAGTGCGCATCTCCACCGTACGCCAGGGGAGGGGTGGTATCTGAGTCGTTCGCCATCAGCGATGATGGGATCGTGACCGACCCACTTTCCGTTGCCAGCCCCAAATCCGTTGTGCCGCACCCTGTTGTCCCACCCCCGCCTAGCACTCGATTGATTGTCCTGGCCCTGAGCGGGCTCGTGACGGCTCTACTGATCGCCCTACTCACCGTTCTTCCTCTCCCATATTTGATCGATCGGCCGGGACCGACCTTTGACATGTTCGACGACTCGGAAGGTGCCGCCCTTCTTAGCATCGACGGCGTGACGACTTATGCTCCATCGGGAGAGCTGAGGCTGACGACGGTGGCGGTGCAGGGCGGCCCCGAGCACTCTCTGCCGTTCGGGACCATTCTCAGGGCGTGGCTGTCACCGAACGCGATGGTCCAGCCGGAGTATTCGGGGACGGAGGGAGGGTCGACCCAGCAGCAGTGGGTCACATCCCAAGAAATGGCGATGGTCGCCGCGTTGTCTCATCAGGACATCGAGGTTCCTGCTGAGGTGACCATTGTCGGCATCGAACCGGAATCAAACGCGCAGAGGTTCTTCGAATATGGCGATGTCATTGTCGCCGTCAACGGTTCAACCATAGATACCTACGATGATCTCGACGCCGCCTTTGATCCCCTTGATCCGGGCGACAGTGTGACCGTTACCGTTCTTCGGGCGGGTCGAGAGGTTTCGGTTTCCTTTGCGACGATCGACAACGGTTTGGGGCGCGCCGTCATGGGGGTCTGGGTGGACCCCACGTTCAATTTCCCCTTCGACATCGGCGTTGCGATCGATAATGTCGGTGGTCCAAGTGGAGGGGCCCTTTTTGCCCTCGGAATCATCGATCTACTGACGCCCGAGGACGAGCTTGACGGAGAGAAGGTTGCCGGAACGGGGACCATCGACCTGGAGGGGAACGTGGGGCCGATAGGTGGCATCGTCATGAAGATTGAGGGGGCGGCAAGAGCGGGTTCCCGGTGGTTCCTGGCCCCCGCGCTCAACTGCCCGAGCGTTCAAGGCAACATTCCCGATGGAATGACCGTTGTGGCGGTATCAACTCTCGATGAGGCCTATGCCGCTATGGTCGCCATCGGAGCGGGAGATACGGCCTCGCTGCCATCATGCACGTGAGTATGCGAGGCTAGGGGCATCGACCTAGATATCGGTAGGAGAGGACAACGACCATGACCGTAGATGAGAGTGGCAAGAAGCCCGCCCCGAGGGGCATCGTCGTGCCCCGCCGTCATCCGGCTTGGACGATCGCCCTCGCCGCTGTGCTTGCCGTCATCATCGCCATCGTCATTATTGGGAACCTCTGGACCGATTGGGTCTGGTATCGCCAGCTCGGGTTCTCCGGCGTGTGGCGAACGCAGTGGACTACCCGCCTCTCCCTCTTCCTCATCTTCGGGGTCTTCTCGGCCCTTGTGGTGTGGTTGACGCTCCGGTTCGCCAAGCGCGCACGGCCGAAGGCATCTTCTCGTCCGCGGTCCGCCCTTGATGCCTACCGCGAGCAGCTTCAGCCCGTCGAGCGATGGGTGACCGTCGCGCTCCCGCTGGTTATCGGCCTCATCTCGGGTGCAGCGGTCGCGGCTAGGTGGGACGTCTTCTTGGCCTGGCGGAATCAGGTTCCCTTCGGGATCAAGGATCCACAGTTCGGGATGGACATCTCGTTCTACACCTTCACGCTTCCCGCGATCACGGTTCTCATCGACTTTGCCTTAGGGATCGCTGTTGTCTGTGCCATCCTGTCCGCGTTCGTCCACCTCCTCTATGGGGCCATTTCCTCGGGGGGTAGGGCTTTCGCGGCTTCGAAGCAGGCTCGGGTTCAACTCGCCATTCTTGGCTCGATCGTGATGGTTCTGATCGGCCTCAAGATTTGGCTCGGCCGATACTCTCTTCTCCTTGGGTCGGGAGACACCTTCGACGGCGCCAACTTCACCGATGTCAACGCCGCGGTTCCGGCCCGGAACATCCTCGCCGGTATCTCGCTCATTGTCGCCCTGATGTTTCTCACGGTCATTGCTCGACCGGACTGGCGGGTGCCGTTCATCGGGGTCACCCTCATGATCGTCGCCGCTCTCGTCGTAGGGGGTCTTTACCCGGCCATGGTCCAGCGTTTCAAAGTCACTCCGAACGCTCAGGAGTTGGAGGCGCCATACATCCAGAGGAACATCGATGCCACGCTCGTGGCGTTCGGCCTTGACGATGTTGAGTCCGTCCAGTACAACGCCGAGACGCAGGCCCTCCCAGATGCCCTACGCGCCGATGCCCAGACGACGGCTTCGATCCGCCTCCTGGACCCAGCCATCGTGTCTCCTGCGTTCCAGCAACTCCAGCAGAACAAGCAGTACTACGACTTCCGGGGCACCCTCTCCGTGGATCGATACCTGATCGATGGGGAGTTGAACGACACCGTGATCGCGGTGAGGGAGCTCAACCTCGACGGCCTGTCGGACGAGAACCGGACGTGGATCAACGATCGGACCGTCTTCACCCATGGTTTTGGTGTTGTCGCGGCCTATGGCAACCGAACGAATGAGGATGGCCAACCGACATTCTTCGAAGGCGGGATTCCCTCGAAGGGGGAACTCGGAGCCTATGAACCCCGGATCTACTTCGGTCCCAATTTACCGAGCTATTCCATCGTCGGAGCCTCGGAGGGGTTGACGCCCTGGGAACTTGACTACCCCGACGATGCCTCGCCGAACGGTCAGATCAACACGACCTACGAAGGCGATGGCGGGCCCGGCGTTGGCAGCCTATTCTCGAAATTGATGTTTTGGGTCCGATTCGGAGACGAGGAGATCCTCTTCTCCGATCGGGTGACCTCTGATTCGCAGGTGTTGTTTGTTCGCGATCCCGTCGAGCGGGTTAAGAAGGTCGCTCCATATCTCATCCTCGATCAGAACACATATCCGGCCATCGCCGACGGTCGGGTCTTGTGGGTGGTCGATGGATTCACGACGACGAGCAACTATCCCTATGCGGATCGGCTGCTCCTCCCGCTCCCCGATGGAACTGAGTATGACCTCACCTATGTACGGAACTCCGTTAAGGCGACCGTTGATGCCTACGACGGGACGGTCACCCTGTACGCGTGGGATCCAGAGGATCCCATCCTTCAGACCTGGGAGAGTGTGTATCCGGGGACGCTCACACCTGTATCTGAGATCTCCTCGCAACTCATGTCCCACCTCAGGTATCCGGACCTCCTCTTTCAGATCCAGAGGCTCCAACTCGCCACCTACCACGTGACGGACGCCCAATCGTTCTACTCGGGCCAGGACTTCTGGCGCAATCCGCAAGACCCTACGGCATCCGCTGCCCAGGGTGGCGCATTACAGCCCCCGTACTATCTCACCCTCCAGATGCCCGGCCAGAGCGCGCCGACCTTTTCGATGATGTCGAGCTTCATACCGGGGGGGAACACCGATCGAAATGTCCTGACGGGCTATCTCGCTGTGAACTCGGAGACCGGGAACGTCGCTGGGCATCCGGATGCCGACTACGGGACCCTGCGCCTGCTTGAGCTTCCGCGGGACTCGACCGTCCCCGGCCCCGGCCAGGTGCAGAACGCCTTCAACTCAGATCCGGAGGCGCAGAACATCCTCAACCTCTTGAGGCAGGGTGAGACGAATGTCCTGAGCGGTAACCTGTTGACCCTTCCGGTCGGGGGCGGGCTCCTGTATGTGCAACCGGTGTTCGTTCAGAGTTCGAAGGGGACCCAGTTCCCGCTCCTTCAGAAGGTGTTCGTCGCCTTTGGCGACTCGGTAGGGTTCGGCAACACCCTCGATGAAGCCCTCGATCAGGTCTTCGGGTCGGCGAGTCCCACGGACCCAACAGACCCAACAGACCCGACGGATCCCGGAACTACGCCCGACACCACCGAGGTTTCGGAGGCACGATTGGCGCTCCAGAAGGCCCTCGCCGACGCCAAGCGAGCGATCGAGGACGGCCAGGACGCCCTCGTCGAAGGGGACTTTGCGGCGTATGGGGAGGCCCAGGATCGGCTGGAGGAGGCGCTCAATGACGCCATCGAAGCTGAGGCCCTCATCGTCGAAGCCGAGGCGGCTCAGGAGGCGACGGAGGGGACCTGATCGGCCTAGGTTTGGCCCTCCCCGCGGCATGCGGGTAGAATGAGTGACTGCCGACGCGGGGTGGAGCAGCTCGGTAGCTCGCCGGGCTCATAACCCGGAGGTCGCAGGTTCAAATCCTGTCCCCGCTACGATTGTGATATTCACAGATGTGAAGCGTCGAGATAGGGGACCGAACCTATAGGTTCGGTCCCTTGTCTGTCTTCGGAGGCTATGTACTGACGGCGACACCCCTAGAGTTATGGCATGGCCTCCCCTGACCGCTTGGTATGGATCGACTGTGAGATGACCGGACTCGACCCGGAGGCCGACGCCCTCATCGAGGCCGCCTGCCTCGTCACTGATGCAGAACTCAACCTCCTGGGCGATGGGGTTCAGGTCGTCATCAAGCCACCCGCCAAGGCCCTCGAGAGTATGACCGATTTCGTGAGAGAAATGCACACGGCCTCGGGTTTGCTCCACCTGGTTGAGGATGGGTGCTCTCTCGCCGAGGCCGAGGACCTGCTCCTCTCCTATGTGAAGGAGCACGTTCCGGAAGGCAAGGCTCCCCTCGCTGGAAACACCATCGGCATGGATCGGATCTTCCTCGAAAGGGACATGCCCGGGCTCATATCCTGGCTTCATTACCGAGTCGTTGACGTCTCATCGATCAAGGAACTGGTCCGAAGGTGGTATCCGCGGGTCTACTACAAGGCCCCTGGGAAGACTGGCTCGCACCGGGCCCTTGGCGACATCGAGGAATCCGTACGGGAGCTTCGTTACTACAGGGAGACGGTATTCGTGCCGCCCCCCGGTCCAGACTCCAAGGCGGCGTCAGCGGCTGCTAAGGCCGTGGGTGGTGAGTCGTCAAATTCAAATGGGGGTATCGATCCGGATAAATATTGATGGAGGTCCACTCGGGTCGCGATACACTATCGGCTGGCCCCACGGGCGCATGGTGGTTGTAGCTCAGTAGGTAGAGCACCTGGTTGTGGTCCAGGGGGCCGCGGGTTCAAGTCCCGTCAGCCACCCCATTGACGGAAGGCCCTCGGCAACGGAGCCGGGGGTCTTCTTCCTTGAGGCCTGGCTTGTCCTTGAGGGCTAGGGTGTAGCCGTGGACGCGCAAATTGCGCCAGCCGCCGAAGGAGACGTTTCATGCTCGTAGCGATGACGGGTCTCGGTTTCTCCGCCGCGGCCGGCCTCAACGCCTTCATCCCCCTCGCCGTCTTGGCAACCCTTGCCCGTTTCACGAGCCTGATCGAGCTTTCCCCAGGATTCTCGTGGCTCGCTTCGTGGCCGGTTATCATCGCCGGATTGTGCCTACTGACTGTTGAACTCGTCCTCGACAAGATCCCCGGGGTGGATACGGTTAACGACTTCATCCAGACACCGCTCCGACCTGCGATGGCCGCCTTGGTGTTCGCTGCGTCGGTCACCGCCGATGTCCCTGGCACGGATCAGGTATGGGCCTGCCCTGGATGGGTTTCCTGGACGCTTGGTGCTCTCCTTGGCCTGACCGTTCACCTGTGCAAGGCGGCTTCGCGAACGGCCATTGGAGCCGCAACGGGTGGATATGGAACGCCTCCAGCCTCCTTCTTCGAGGATGGCCTCGCCCTCTCCCTTTGTGTTTTCGCCCTCGTTATACCCCTTCTGGTGTTTCCCGTCCTTGTGGGAATGGGGGTCGGGGTTTATCGGATCGTGACGATAGGTCGCCGCCGCCGTCAACGGAAAGCCGAGGAGCAACGGCAGTGGCGGAAAGAGCGCGAAGCCGCGGAGGTCGCCGCAGGGCTCAAGGGTTGGCTCGCCCGTCCGACTCGTCGCCTTCTCGCGCGGGCCGGTCGCAACGGAAATGGGAAAGATTCCGAAACGACGAAGGTCCGGCGGTATCGCCGAACCTCGGAGTAGTACGCCCCCGGGGACTCGAACCCCGAACCCGCTGATTAAGAGTCAGCTGCTCTGCCAATTGAGCTAGAGGCGCGCGGTCACCCATGGTATCAAAGGGGCGGAGTGGCTAGTTCACGGGGGAATCTTCCTGCCTTTTTTAGAGTTGACCAGGACATGACCACACAACTTACTGCAGGCGACATCGCTCCCGACTTCACCCTCCCGACCGACGAGGGTTTCTTCACGCTCTCCGAGCACCGTGGGACCCGAGTCATCTTGTACTTCTACCCAGCTGCCATGACCCCAGGGTGTACCACCCAGGCATGCGACTTCCGAGACAACCTTGGCTCTCTCGTCAAGGCTGGATTCGCGGTCGTCGGCGTCTCGCCCGACAAGCCCGAGGCATTGGCGCGATTCCGGGCGAAGGAGCACTTGACCTTCCCCTTGGCCTCCGACCCTGAAAAGAGTGTCCTGGATGCCTACGGGGCGTTCGGAGACAAGTCTCTGTATGGGAGGCTCACCCGCGGGGTCATTCGTTCGACCGTTGTCGTTGGAATGGATGGAAAGGTCGAATTGGCGCAGTACGGGGTCAAGGCGACCGGACACGTCCTGAGACTTCGGAAGGCCCTCGGGCTCAACTGACGGTAGCCGCGGATGTTAGGCGCGAAAGCACTCCCGTATCCTAGGGAGTACGCGCGAGTGGCGAAATTGGCATACGCGCCGGGTTTAGGACCCGGTGTCCTCGGACGTGGGGGTTCAAATCCCCCCTCGCGCACTTACTTCTTGGATTTGTGCCCTGCCTCGTGGTCGGCAATCTCCTTGCGAACCTCGTCCATGTCGAGTTTGTTGACCTCATCGATGACCTGTTTAAGGGCGGGGGCGGGCAACGCGCCAGCCTGACGGAACACGAGGACCCCGTCGCGGAAGGCCATAAGGGTGGGGATGGCTGTCACGCCCAAGGAGGCTCCTAAGCCAGGCTCGGCCTCGGTGTCCACTTTTCCGTGAATCACGCCGGTATTCGCGTCCGAGGAAGCCTCGAAGATCGGGCCGAACATCTTGCACGGATGGCACCACTCCGCCCAGAAGTCCACGAGGACAACCCCATCCTTCTTGATGGTCTCTTCGAATGCCTTTGTCGTTAGATCGACCGTGGCCATGTCATTCCCTCCGTTCGTGGGCGCACCGCGCCTCTTTTTCAAGGGCGCACCGAGCCCCATGGCCGAGACAACACCGTCCGGGTCGGGCGTATTCCCGTGAGGGTCATACCGCCGGGGGTATGACACAACACTGCGATGTTCGGGGAGGATCGGGACGAACGGGGTCCCGACGCGGTATAAACGATCCATGACCGACATGGCCGAGTTACCACCGGAGCCGTCAGGATGGCTTCCGTCAAATGAACTCGACTACGTCCGTGGCCACCTGCCCATGGTCTATGTCGACATCGTTCCTGTCCGGATGTCCGAGGCCGGCCTGGTCACGGAGGTCTGCCTCCTATTGCGCGCCGTCGATGATGCCATGTCGCGAGCACTCGTATCGGGGAGAGTGCTCTACCACGAGCGCCTACGCGAGGCTCTCATCCGGCACATCGAGAAGGACCTCGGGACGCTCGCGCTTCCACGGGTCTCCCCCCAGCCCTCGCCCTTTCTTGTCGCCGAATATTTCCCGACGCGCGGCGTGAGCCCGTACTTCGACTCCCGTCAGCACTGCGTCTCCTTGGCCTATGTGGTTCCCCTGGACGGTGAGTGCGAGCCGAGCCAGGATGCCCTCGATGTCATCTGGCTGACTCCGGAGGAGGCCGCGAGTGAAGACATCGGCTGCCAGATGCATGGTGGCCAAGACCTCATCCTCAGGAAAGGCCTCGCGAGCGTCAACGCCCTTCCTACGGGCTAGCCGAGGAGGTCGGGGAGTTCCTTGGTGAGTGCCCGGAAGGCCTGCCCGCGGTGGGAGATCGCATTCTTTGTCTCTGGATCTAGTTCGCCGTTTGTCAGGGTCTGACCGTCGGCGAGGAAGATCGGGTCGTATCCGAACCCATTTTCACCCCGAGGGGTGCCCACGATCACACCCCGAAGACGTCCCACATTCACCGTTTCCCGGCCATCCGGGGTGACCGCAGCGGCGGCACACACGAAAGCCGCGCCTCGATGTTCGGGGCGAACCTCCGCCAGTTGCGCGAGCAGAAGTTCGAGGTTGGCGGCATCGTCCCCATGACGTCCAGCCCACCGGGCGGAGAAGATGCCGGGGGCCTCACCCATGATGTCCACGGTGATGCCAGAGTCATCGGCAATGGCGACGAGGCCAGCGCTCAGAGCGAGCGTCCGCGCCTTGATCAGAGCATTCTCTTTGAACGAGGAGCCGTCCTCGAGAGGCTCGGGAGCGCCGATCTCACCGGAAGTGACCAACTGTTCGGGAAGGAATCCGGGAATGGCGGAGGCGAGGATCGCACGAACCTCGCTGGCCTTGTGCTCGTTGTGGGTCGCGAAGGCGAGGCGAGCATCAAAGGGGACCGTCACCGAGGGGAGAGTCATGTGTCTCCCCTCGAAGAGAGGGCCTCCACCTGAAGCCTGGCCAACTCTGCCGTCCCCGCGGTGGCGAGATCGAGCAGGTGGCTCAATTCGTCGCGGTCGAACGGAGCCGCCTCGGCCGTCCCCTGAACCTCGATGAACAGGCCCCGTCCAGTCATCACCACATTCATGTCCGTATCCGCCCGCACGTCCTCGGAGTACGCGAGATCTAGCATGGGGGTTCCCCCGATGACACCAACGCTGACCGCGCTCACCGTGTCGATGAGGGGGTTATCGGAGGCGGGGAGCACTCCCTTGGCCTGGGCCCAGGCGATCGCGTCAGCGAGCGCCACGTACGCTCCCGTGATGGCGGCGGTTCGCGTACCGCCATCGGCCTGTAGCACATCGCAGTCGATGACGATGGTGTTTTCCCCGAGAGCCTTGAGATTGATGATCGCCCGCAGGGACCGGCCGATCAGGCGTGAGATCTCGTGGGTGCGTCCCCCGATCCTGCCGCGAACGCTTTCGCGTTCGTTCCGGGTGTCCGTTGCGCGGGGCAGCATCGAGTATTCGGCCGTCACCCATCCCGCGCCCTTGCCGGACTTCCATCGGGGGACACCCTCGGTGAAGGAGGCGGCGCAAAGCACCTTGGTGCCTCCGAAGGAGACGAGGCAAGATCCCTCGGGGTGCGTCTGCCAACCGCGCTCGAATGAGATCGGTCGAAGGTCAGAGGGGGCGCGGCCATCCGCGCGAAGGGCTTCGGTCATGCGATGAGCCTAGCGGGCTGTATGGGAACGAAAGCCGCTGGCGTCACAGGAAGATGCTCATGCCGGGATGGGCCGCCTCGATCGGGCCGGTGTAGGCCGCTTCGGCTTCGGCAAGGGCAAGGTTCGGGTCGGTCCAGGGCGGAATGTGGGTCAACACCAACCGGCCAACACCGGCTTTCTTGGCGACCTCACCAGCCCGTCGCCCGGTCAGGTGTACCCCCCGCGCCGCCCGGTGGGACTCGAGGAATGACGCCTCGCAGAGAAAGAAGTCGGCCCTTTCGGCCGCATTATCGAGACCGCTGCATTCGTCCGAGTCCCCTGAGTAGGCGATGACCGCGTCACCTGAGCCGTCCTCGCGTGGGCCCACGATCCGTATCGCATACGCGGGAGAGGCATGCTCGACGGCTTCGGCTCGCACCACGAGGGGGCCAACAGTCACCTCGCCCCCGGACTGCCACACGCGGATATCGAGCATGGGACTTGATTCCGTCGCCCCACGAAGCTGCTCAACCCGCGATGAGGTGCCGAATGGTCCATGGATCGCGATCGGTTCTGTCGATCCGTCGGGATGGTACGAGAGGTAGACGTGCAGGGCGGCGAGGTCCGCGCAATGGTCGGCATGAAGATGGCTGAGGGCGACGGCGTCGACCTCACGCGGGTCGCACCACCTCTGAAGGGGTCCGAGGGCCCCTGCCCCGAGGTCGAGGACAAGCCTCCAGGTGCGACTGGAGGAATCATCCGCCTCGACGAGGTAGCAGGATCCGGACGACGCCGGTCCCGGCACACTTCCGGAGCAGCCGACGACCCGAATCCTCACAGGGGGGAGCCGTCCCGCGCGTTAGAAGTCGATCTCTCGACGTGGGCCACAACCGGGCCGAGGAACCGTTGAGCGAGAGCCTCGAAACGGTCGGTGTCCCCGGTAGCGGCGAAGTGATGGGCGGGTGGCGTGTCCGCGCGGCGCTCGAGGCCCTCCTCGACGAGGATCCGGTAGACCTCCATCGCGGTATCGGTCGCGCTGTCGACGAGAACCACGTCCTCGCCCATGACATAGGCGATTGCACCTTGGAGCATCGGATAGTGGGTGCATCCGAGGATGACCGTGTCGACATCCGCCTCCTTGAGGGAGGTGAGGTACTCCCGGGCGAGTGACATCACCTCGGGTCCTGTGGTGATCCCCCCCTCCACCAGGTCGACGAACCGTGGGCAGGCCTGGCTGGTCACCGTTACCCCCGTAGCGGCCGCGAAGGCGTCGTCGTACGCACCGGATCCGACCGTGGCGGCCGTCCCGATGACCCCGATGCGTCCCGAACGGGTTGTCGTTGCGGCTCGCCGAACGGCAGGGACGATGACCTCGACAACCGGTACTCCCCGGTCCTTGCTGAACCGCTCCCGGGCATCCCGCAACACCGCGGCCGATGCGGAATTGCAGGCGATGACGAGGAGCTTCACCCCTTCGGCGACAAGGGTGTCCATGATGCGAAGGGCGTGGGCCCTGACGTCTGCGATCGAAAGGGGGCCATAGGGTCCGTTGGCGGTGTCCCCGATGTAGTGGATCGCCTCATTTGGCAAGACGTCCATGATCGCGCGAGCGACGGTCAGCCCCCCGACCCCCGAGTCGAACACCCCTATAGGAGCATCATTCATCGCCGCCGCCTTCCTGGTCCATAACGCAGGCTACCAACGAGTCCTGGAGCCAGGTGAGTGCCTGGTACAGCATCGCGAGGGAGATGCGCCCGTGATCGATGCTGAGGCCTTCCGGAGCACCGTGCTCAAGAAGCCCCTGGGCAATGTCTAGCTCGCTATGCAGCAGCTCGGCGTCCTCGTCCGTTTCAAGACCCAATCGCGTGGCGATGACCAAGCGGACATCCGTCAGCGCGGCGGCCGTTGGCAATGCCTCCGTAAGGGCAACAACCCATTCGGAACCCTTCTGACCCAGTTCCTTCTGTATCTTCCGAAGTCGCTCGACCTTGAGCGATCGGAGATCCGGCTCGGTGAGCCGGCGATACTCGTCCGCAACCCCACGATCCGTGGGGACGGCGTTCGGGAATAGGCGGAGCAATGCCGGATCCTCGGGATTGACGGATCCCTCCTCAAGGGGACCGGCGTCCACGAGAGCGTCCACCTCGGCGAACAAGTCGGCGATGATGGAACGCTCATCGGCGTCGAGCCTGGCCACGGCCACCTCGCCACGCCTTGAGAATCCTCTCATTCGCCGCTCCTCTGCATGGTGGCCCACAGGCCGTAGGAATGCATCGCCTGGACGTCTCTCTCCATCTGCTCCCGGCCCCCGCTGGACACGACGGACTTGCCGCGTTCATGCACCTCGAGCATTTTCGTGGAGGCCTTGGCGCGTGGCCACCCGAAATGCTTTTCAAATATGTGAGTCACGTAGGTCATGAGGTTGACGGGGTCGTTCCAGACGATGGTTACCCAGGTGTCGTCGAGCCGGGTTTCGACGGCTGTCTCGACCTCGGTGACGCCGCGGGGGCTCATGCCGTCAAGCCTACGGCGGCCTCCTATGTCTTACTCGTTCCCGTCGTCCCCGGGTTCGCCAGAACCGAAGGCCTTGTCGAGGATCTCCTTGCACGCCGGACACACCGGAAACCGGCTGGGATCCCTGTTGGGCACCCAAACCTTCCCGCAGAGCGCGATGACGGGGCCGCCAGAGACAGCCGACTCGAGGATCTTCTCCTTGCGAACGTAGTGAGCGAAGCGCTCGGCGTCCCCGGGCTCCTGAAGCTGCCGAACCTCCTCGCGCTCAATCGTCGCTGCGCCACCGCCGGGTTCCTCGCGGGGAAGGGGCTGGTCGGTCATGTGTCCATGATACTTGGCGAGACCATCGGGGGTGTCTAGGCGACCGCCGCTACGAGCCTGCCGCTCCTCCGGTCGTAGAGGGTTCCGGCCCATCGGACGCCCAAGACGAGGGCTACGACTCCCGTGGCGGTCCCCGTGACAAGTCCCACCCACCCCCATGAGGCGTCCCAAGCGAGAGCGGCGACCAAGGGAAGGACGACGGGAACCGCGACCACCCAGGAGGCCAGCGAGGAGATGGCCTGGGCAAACAACCCGGCCCCTATGGACCCAACCTGGGCGGAAAAGGGGTTCTCGCCCGGAACGGGTGCCCGGTAGGGGAGGACGACGGACGTGATCGCGGAGACCCCCAGGCTCGTCCCGAGGACCCCAAGGGACGCCCCGATGACCCCCGGGGCGAGATCAGTCCTCCCTCCGATGACAAGAGCCGCGACGATCCCTGCGCCGACAACAGGGACAGCCCACACGAGCGTGGCTGTGGTCCTTCCCCACATGACGGCCCTGCCCAACCTGCCAGCGACAACATCGAGCCACAGGGCGGTCGAGTCGTAGGCAACGTCGTTGTGACGACCCCATCCGATGGTCCCAGCCAAAAGGAGTGGGACGGCCATGACCACGGCCACGGGGGAGCCGAATGCCGGATACACCAGAAAGAAGAACAGAACGGGGAAGACCGTCACCGACAGGATGGCGGCGAGGTACCGGGCGTCTGTGAACCAGTATCGAATCGCTCGCGCTCGAATCGCCACGACCGCCCTCGGAGGGCACCCAACCCAGCGACCTACCCAACGGCCGATGGGACGCCCCGAACGATTCTCGACCCGGAGGGCAACGGCCAGCATGGAGTCTTCGCGGGCCTTCGTACCCCCGCCCCTGCTGATGGGGTGAACAAGCACATGTTTAACGTTCACCCTCCAGGTCAACCAGAGCAACAGCACCCATCCGGTGGAAAGGGCGAGCCTCCACCACACGGCCGACCATTGCCCCGCCGAGGCCGCACTCGCAGCGCCTATGGGGGCCCCGATCGGCGTCAGGCGTATCGAATCCAGGATGGGGGTTGCGTCGTATTCGAGGATCGTCTCCAGCCCGTCCGCCAAGACGATGGAGGCTAGGGGGGCTAGGAGGAAGACCCCGACCAGAGTGACGAGGAAGGCGATCTCCCTGGAGCGGCGGGATTGAAGGAGCCGGGCGATCCACATGACGGAGACCCGGGCGGACAGGATCATGGTCGCGAGCGACAGGAGGGCACCGGCCAACGCGACGGCGAACACCTCGCCACCATCGGGCAGCCAGGATGTGGAGAAGACGAAGAGGGCCGTGAGGAAGAAGAGGGCGGGGATCGTAAGGAAGGCGGACACGGTCAGGCCTGGCATGATCCGGCGTATGCCGATCCCCAGGGACGCGAATCGCGCGGGATCGAGCGAGTCGTCGAGCCCAGCGATGAGGATTGGGACCACCACCCAGCCGATCATGAGGACGGTCACGATCGCCGTATAGGCGTCCGTTCGGACGCCGGTGGTCCGGAGGGCCAGTGCCCTCGCGGTTATCGCAACGGAAGGGAGGAGGGACAGGGTCCAGATGGCGCCCCCGATGAGCATGAGCATCCGCCACCACTCGCGGCGCAACTGGTGGATAGTCGTCGTGAGGCGGAGCCTCAGGATTGTTGCAACCACGTGAGGTCCCGATGCTCTCCGACGTCTCCGACGAGCGTCACGAAACGATCCTCCAGGTCCGTGCCGGCGCGGACCTCGTCGAGCGTGCCATAAGCCAGCACCCGACCTCCTCCAATGATCGCAACGTGGTCACACACCCGCTCGACGAGCGCCATCACATGGCTCGACATGATGACAGTGCCACCCGACGCCACGAAGGAGGAGAGGATGCGGCGGATCGCGCCGGCGGAGACAGGGTCGACGGCCTCGAACGGCTCGTCGAGCATCAGGACGCGAGGTGCGTGGATGAGGGCGCAGGCAAGGGAGATCTTCTTGTTCATCCCGGCCGAAAAATCCGTGACGAGAATCCGTGAATAGACCTCAAGATCCAAGGCGGCGAGCAGGTCGTCGCGGCGGGCCTCGACGGTCGCCGGATTCATCCCCCGCAGCAGACCCGAGTACGAGATGAGCTCGGCTCCGGTGAGGCGATCGAAGGTTCGGAGACCATCGGGGAGCACGCCGAGCATGGGTTTAGCGTGATCGGGATCCTTCCAAAGATCGGTCCCGTGCACCAGGACCGTTCCGGCATCCGGCGTCAGGAGGCCGGTCGCCATGGACAGGGTGGTGGTCTTTCCCGCTCCGTTCGGGCCGACGAGACCATAGAGCGACCCCGTCGGTACGTCCAGATCGAGCCCATCGACCGCAATCGTTCTACCGAAGCGCTTGTGGAGACCCACAAGAGACAGGGCAGGGGCATCGACGGGCATGCCCTCAGCGTAGGTCCCGGTTATAGCGATGTGACAAGCAGGTAGGTGATGTAGGTGATGAATATCACGACGAAAAACACACCTTCGGGCCTGGTGATACTTCGGTCTTTCCGGAATCGGAACGCGGCTAGGCCGAGGAGTAGGACGACAATCCCGTAGACGGGCAGGTCCCTGGTGACGATAAGGGGATCGACGGAGGCGGGCTGGATAATGCCTGCGAGGCCCACGACCCCAAGGGAGTTGAAGATGCACGAGCCGATGATGTTCCCGATGATGAGGTCGTGTTCCCTACGTCGCGCAGCGGCGAGGGCGCTCGCGAGTTCGGGGAGGGAAGTGCCGATGGCCACTACCGTCAGGCCGATGACAAGGTCGCTCATTCCGAGTTGATGGGCCAGTTCCTTCGAACCTTCCACCAGCACAAAGGATGACGCCACCAGGAGGATCAAGCCGACGACGAGCCAGACAACCGCACGACGTTGAGAGATCTTCAGTTCCCTCATCATCTCTTCGGCATCGCTCGCAATCGGCTCGTCCCTTCCCCGTAGGGCGTGAATGAAAGACCACGTGAGGAAGGCCGCGAACACCGCGAGGAGGGTGAGGGCGTCGAGGCGCGATAGTTCGTGGTCTCTGAATTGCCAAAGGGCGAGCAGGACGGTGCCGAGGAGCATCGGGATCTCGGTCCGGATCACACCCTTGTGGACCATGATCGGAACGACGATGGCCGTAATCCCCAGTATCAGGGCGATATTGGAGATGTTCGAGCCATAGGCGTTTCCGAGAGCGATCTCGGGGTTCCCTCCAATGGAGGCGAATGTCGTGACGACCATCTCCGGTGCGGAGGTGCCAAACCCGATGATGACCATACCGATGAGGAGGGCGGGCAATCCCAGGTAGCGGGCCACGGCGGCCGAACCCATGATGAACCGGTCGGCGCTCCAGCCAAGGACGACGAGGCCGATGATGACTTCAGCGACCGCGAGACCCATTCCCCGAGGTTACCTGACGGGGGCCCGTGAACCTGAAACCCATTTGCCGCTCCGGACGTTGGAAGAAAAGACATCTGGGGTGGAGGTAAAGATCGGGAAGAACAACCATGGACGGGCCTCGACGTTGACGACCTTGGCCCTACGCTTCATTTCTGTCCAAGCGATATCCGTCACCTTTGCGGCTTGCCTGTTCCTTGGTATCGCCGTGACCGCCTACCTCCCACTTCCCGTCGCTCGATACGACCTCCTCCTCGTCTACGTCATAGGGCTGACCGTCGGGTTCTACTTGGCGGGGTGGGAGACGGGGCGCGAGGTTGCCGTAATATGCGCTTTTCATCTCCTGGGGCTCGCCCTCGAGATTTACAAGGTTCACATGGGGTCATGGGTGTATCCCGGGGAGGCCGCAACCAAGATCGCCGGAGTGCCTGTCTATGCGGGCTTCATGTACGCGGCGGTGGGTTCGTATATTTGCCAGGCCTGGAGGCGAATGGAGCTTCGGGTCACCAACTATCGGGTCATCCCCATGACCGCCCTAGCCGTCGCTTTGTATGCGAATTTCTACACCCATCACTTCTGGCCGGACCTGAGGTGGCCCCTGGCCGTTGTGCTTCTCATCGAGCTACGGCGAACCTGGGTCTACTTCTCGTTGGGGAACGGTCGATATCGCATCCCCCTCTGGCTCTCCTTCGTCTGTATCGGATTCATGGTGTGGGTGACCGAGAATGCCTGCACGTTCCTGGGGGCGTGGCGGTATCCCAATCAGGCTGACATCTGGAATCTGGTCCATGTGGGAAAACTCGGCTCTTGGTCGCTCCTCGTGAGCCTGAGCTTCGTCCTAGTCGCGACGATAAAGTCCACCGAGGGAAGGCTATACGGCCGCCCCCGAACCTTGAAGGAACGAGGGCGGTCGTACAACCATGTGCCTATCGAGTTGGTGGAGATGGCGGGAATCGAACCCGCGTCCGCGTGTCCAGCACCAGGGCTTCTCCGGGCGCAGCCTGAAGAAGTTTTCTCGGCCCCTCACGACCAACAGGCAAGCTGTGAGATAGGCCCAGTCACCGAAAAGTCCCGAGCGTCGTGGTGACGCCGACGCTCAGCAAGCTTCCTAGATGACGCCAGGAACCGGGACGGAAGCGCTCCCGGGCTGACGGACTTCAGGCTCGCTTATGCAGCGAGGGCGAAGTCGGTGCGGTTTGAATTGGCACCTATTGGTTTGCGGGGAGCGTTGACGAGATAACCCCGCATCCTCGGCCCGCTTCACCTGATGAAACAACACACGTCGAAACCGATCATCCCCTATGGAGTTGTCCCACCATTCTACCCGGGTCGCCCCTACCCGGACAGGGCCGTAGCCAAGCCGTGACCCTGGCGGGCCCGGAGAACGCACACGTGAGATAGCCCGTGCTAGTTGTCAGAGGGGGCCCCCACGACCACCAGCCACTCGATTGGAAGGCTGGCGAATAGGTCAATGACTTGGTCGGTATCTGTGCTGTTCCAGTCGCTACCGAAGAGGCGCTCCTGCTCGCTGACATCGGCGGGAACGACGGAGTAGAAGCCCGCGATCATCGTCTGCCCGTCGTATTCCACATTTCCCATGCAGAAGGCGATCGCTTCGCGCCCGTCGTCTAGGGGATCGAACCGTTCGAGGTTCGGCCCACACCGAGAGGGTTGGTCCAGCTCGACCCCGCCGCTTTCGGAAACCATCAGCGCGGTCAGGGTCTCGGCATCGGAATCGAAGTCGTAAGCGGACTTGGAACGCCAGCACTCCAAATGGACTAGGCCCGTTGGCTCGTTTTCGTTGGCCTCGAGAGCCTCGGCGACGCCCGTCGCGAAGAACGTATCGTCACAGTTGACCATGCTAGCGCCGACATCTCGTGGCTCCGGCAGCCACGCGGCATCGTCGGGACGGTCGAGACTCGAACAGCCGATGAGCGAGAGGCAGCCCACGACAGCCACCAGCCGTCCGACACATACCGTCCACGTGGCGCCAGCGGGATTCACGCGATCCCCCCTACCAGCTCCCCCCGCCACCACCGAACGAGCCTCCACCGGAGAATCCGCCACCCCCGGAGAAGCCTCCCCCGCCGAAACCGGAGCCGCCGCTCGTTCCCGGGGTCGGCGTCGACATGGAGACGTTCGCAAGTGCCGTGAAGCCGTCCAACCGCTGGCCGAAGGTACCGGCATTGATCCAGAAGGGGCCGTACACGCCTCCGTACCAGGTGGGCTCCGCAAGCGCAACGCCCTTCTTGGCTAGCTTGGCGAAGGTGGCCGTCCATTTGTCCGCGACCCCGAAGGCGATGGCGAACGGGAGGTACAGGCTGAAGACGTCTCGCCCCTCCTCGAACCGGAGTTTGTTCCCATCGGCCGTCTCCAGGAACCTCTTGAACCCCTTAGTTTGGGCAAGGATGCGGGTACCCTCCGCCTTGCGGGCAGGTGCGACCTTATAGGTGAAAACGGTCATCATGCCGAGGAGAAAAATCGGAATCGGAACCAGGCCCCATGACCCAGTCAGCGCGAACGCGATCGTCAGGCCAATGCCAAGCAGGGCGATGCCACACCCGGAGGCCATCCAGGTGGCTCGGGCGTTCTTGGGATTCCCCCGGAACCAGCCGAGTTCGGTGACGTTCTTGTATAGGCCGGTCTGGACCTTGGCGAGGGAGGATGCGAAGGTCGTCTTCAGCCCGCTTAGGGTCACCGTATCTTCCGTCTTGAACAGGGAGTCGAATAGCGTCTTTTCGTACGTGACCATGGCGTCGTCGGTTTCCCGCAGTTTGATGAGCTTGTAGTCGGGGTTCTTGGGCTTCTTCTTCCCCTCCTCCGCGACCTCCTCGACGCGCATGTATCCCCGAACGGCAAGATCCACGATCGTGGCGGTCACATCGCTGACGTCCGCCTTCTCGTCGATGAGGGTTCCGAGTTGACCGGGACGCAGCCCTGGGGGTGGGTCGAATCGCACCGCGACGGCGGACTTGTAATCCCGCTTGACGATGTGGAAGACATCGTTCTCGGCGGGGGCGACCCCGGGTGTGAGCCCGGCGTACTGCTCGTCGATGGCCTTACCTCGAATCCTGGCGCTCAGAAGCAGGACACCCGCGGCCAACAAGGCTAAGAATCCGAGGCCCGTCCCCATGTTGAGGCTGAAGGCGTATGCCAGGTCGCTCTTGGTCCGGATGATGGGGGTGGTGTCGAAGGAGCCTGCGGGGAAGGCGACGCTGACGGTCAACGATTCGCCGGGGTCCAGGTGCGCCACACCGAAGGCCGCCGTCCCGGCCTCAAGGCGGGCGACGTCGCAGACAGTGGTAATGCCGAAGGAGCCAGCGAAGCATTCGACCTCCGTTGGCGTCGATTCGCCGGGAACCGTCACCGGGATGGCATCCACGTTCGAGCCGACGATGATGGTCACGTTGTCGAGGGGGACCTCCCATTCGTTGCCGATGACGTTGACGTAGAACTCATCCCAGAGGACGGTGTCGTTCTCTTCGGTGATGGTTGGATCGAACTCTTCGGTGATGGTTGGATCGAAATCCTTGGCGGAGGTTGAGTTGAGCAGGCCATCGACGGTGTAGGTCAGGTGGTATTCCTGGACTCCCGTCACGTTTCCGATGTCCGGGTCCCCGATCTTGTAGGCCACCCAGTACTTCTCCTTTTCGACATTGACACCTGCTGGGGCTCCCGTTGGGCTCGAGGCCTGGACGTTCGAGATGTCAAAGAACCGGTCGTTCTTGTCGTCGTAGGACACACGGATGGGGTAGCTGATGTATGGCCCGTGCCTGTACGAACCGTTGAAATCGTAGGTGAAGTCGATGGTGACATCGACCGAGCCATCGGCGTTGATGTAGTACTGCCCGGTGTATTCGGAGATGTATTCACCGGGGTAGTCGCCTATGGCGGCGAGGGCGGTGTCGGCGGAGGTGTCGGCGGAGGTGTCGGCATACGCGGCCGAGGGGGCGAGCGCGACCGCGCCCGCCAGGAGGAGGGGTCCCAGAATCTTCATGCCCCCATCATGCCGTGATCTACCCCTTGGTGCGCAGACTTATCGCGCGCTGCGCCTCCCGCGCGTCCTCCTTCTCCCGAAGTGCCTGGCGCTTGTCGTAGAGTCTCTTGCCCTTGGCGAGGCCGATCTGGATCTTCGCCCTGCCCCTGACGAAGTACAACTTGAGTGGCACGATCGTCGAGCCCTTCTCTCGGGAGCCCTCCGCAAGAATGAGGATCTCCTCTTCGTGTAAAAGGAGTTTTCGCTTCCTCCGCGGGGCATGGTTGGTCCAGGCACCCTGCCCGTATTCGGGGATGTGGGCGTTTTCCAGCCATGCCTCACCGTCTTTGACGGACACATGGGCTTCTGCAAGGGAGGCGCGTCCCCTTCGGAGGGACTTCACCTCGGTACCGGTGAGCACGATTCCCGCCTCGAAGGTGTCCTCGACGAAGTAGTCATGGCGTGCGCGACGGTTGGTCGCTACCACCGTGATATCGGCCATGGTTCACCTCCCCGGAGGACTAGACGTCAGCGAGGGATCAGCCTATGGCATGAAGGACATGGGGTTGACCGGGCTTCCGTTCACGTAGATCTCGAAGTGCAGGTGACACCCCGTGGAGTCGCCCGTTGTCCCCGAATACGCAATGACGTCTCCCCGGACCACGTAGTCCTCTGGGGAAACGGCGAATGAGGACAGGTGGTTATAGCTCGACATGTATGACGTGCCCTGATATTCCCCGGAGTTGAGGAGCAACTGGTTGCCGTAACCCTTGCGGTATTTGGTCCATTCGACGAAACCGTCAGCCGCTGCGTAGATCGGCACGCCGCAATATGCGCGGAAATCCACCCCGTTGTGCATTCGCCAGACGTGGTAGATCGGGTGGAACCGCATGCCAAACGGAGACAGCACGATGGGGTTCGCGACCGGGTAGCCCCAGGTGCCATCGAAGTACGAGATGCCGAGACCACGGGCCGCCAGAATGATGGCGATTAGTTCGTTCTTGAGTTGTTCGGCTTGCGCCTCAAGTTCGTCTTCCTGCCGGAGGTATTCCGCCTTCTGTTCCTCAAGGTATCTCTTGAGTTGTTTCTGCTCGGCGAGGAGATCCTCGATCTCTTTTTTCTTCGCCTCCGCGGCCGTACGAGCCACTTCGGCTTCGGCGACGTACTGATCGGCCAATACCTTGAGGGAGGCTATGTACTCGCGGACGGCTTCTTGGCGCGCTCCGCGGTTCCGGTTCATGGCCGCAATTTGTTCCATCTCCGAGAGGGCATTCCCCTGGGTACGGGACATGGTCTGCTGCGCGGTGAATTCGTCGACGAAGTCTTCGGTCGTTTGCGCCCCGAGGACAAGACGAAGGGTTGAGTCGGTTCTCTCGCCGCGATAGGCGGCGCGCGCCAACTCGGCGACGATGCCTTTGAGCTCCAAGAGGCGCGCGTTGTCCTCTTCGATCTGCTTGGCGACGCGGGCGTCCTCGGCCTCAGCGGCGGCTAGCCGTTCTTCGACCTCGCGTTGGTGCTGGACGACCTCCTGAAGGGTGGCCTCAGCGGTGGCGAGTTCGGCCTGAGCGATAGGGAGGCGAGCCTCGAGGTCGACGAGTCGGTGGTTCGCCTGGACGATCGCACTATTCGTGTTTTCGAGGGCTGCCTGAAGTTCTTCTTGAAGGCGTTCATTCTCCGCTCGCTCGGCCTGCTTCTCGGCGAGGGCGTCAGCGTAACTGTCGTCTTCCATACGGGGTCGGGGGACGGCAGAGGCAGCGGTTCCGAGGCAAAAACCCATGAACAACCCCGCCGCGATGATGGCGGCGAGGGCGCCCTGGCGTTTAACGATCATTAGGCAGAAGTATACCTTCCAAGGGTGACGACGGAGGCGATGGCCGAGAGCCCGAAGCCGATAAGGAGAAGCCAGGGAGCCACGGACAACACGTCGCCCTCGTCGATGTAGTCGACCCAACTGAGGTTGCTCGAGGTCAACCAGTCCTGGACGAGGTACCGGACCCCGAGCCACAGACCGATGATCGACAGGAGCGCCCCTGTCGTCGCGGCGATGATGCCCTCAAGCATGAAGGGCAGTTGGATGAGGGTCTTGGACGACCCGACCATGCGCATGATCGTCGTCTCTTTCCGTCGGCTGAGCGCTGAGAGACGGATGGTCGTGGTTATGAGGAGCATCGCTGCGAGGAGCATGACAATGGCGAGAGCCGCGGCGAGGAGCGTCGCGCGGTTGAGTATCTGGAAGAGGGTGCCGAACACCTCACGCTGATCGACGACGTGCTCCACGCCGGGGCGCATTTCGATCGCGTCGGCCACGAGCGCAAATTGCTCCGGATCCTGGAGTTTGACGCGGAAGCTTGGTTGCATGTCGTCAGCTGTCAACTGTTGGGCGAAGAACCCGTCGGGGTCACGCTCGAGGAGGTTTTCCCACGCTTCTTGCTTGGTTTCGTAGTAGACCTGCTCGACGATTTCACCCAGTTCCCCGGTTTCCAAGATCGCTCGGATGTTGTCTTCCTGGGAGGGGGTGACCGGGCCAGCCTTGCACTGGGCGTAGGCGGAGTCACTCGGGCAGAGGAAGATCGAGACCTCGACTCGGTCGTACCAGTCGTCCTTGAGCTTGCCCACCTGTATCTGCAGGAGCGCGGCGGAGCCGACGAAGGCGAGAGACACAAGTGTGACGATGATGACGGAAAGCGCCATGGTGGTGTTCCGGCGAAGGCCCTGAAGGACCTCGGTGACGATGAACCTGAGCCTCATGCCGGCTCCAACCCATAGACGCCTTGAAGCTGATCCCGGACGACGCGCCCGTCCTTGAGTTCGACGACCCTCTTGCGCATCTGGTCGACCATGAGTTCGTCGTGGGTGGCCATTAGTACCGTCGTGCCCGTTCGATTGATTCGGTCGAGGAGCCTCATGATGCCGATGCTGGTGCCGGGGTCGAGGTTGCCCGTCGGCTCGTCACACAGGAGAATCGGCGGTCGATTGACGAAGGCCCTGGCGATGGCGACCCGCTGCTGCTCGCCTCCGGAGAGTTCGTGGGGTAGTCGCTTCTCCTTGCCCGCCAGCCCGACGAGGTCCAGGATCTCGGGGACGCTCGTCTCGATGTAGCGGCGATTCTTGCCGATGACCTGAAGTGCGAAGCCGACGTTCTGGAACACGGTCTTGTTCGGCAGCAACCGGAAGTCCTGAAATACCGCCCCGATCTCGCGGCGCAGTTGGGGGACGCGCCACGACGCCAACTTGGCCAGGTCTCGGCCAGCCACGTGGATGCGCCCGGCGGTCGGGCGTTCCTCCCTGAGGACGAGTTTGAGGAAGGTGGACTTCCCCGAGCCGGAGGCTCCGACGAGGAACACGAAGTCTCCCCGCTCGATGGTGACGCTCACCTCGTCGAGCGCGGGCCGCGCACCGCGGGTGTACACCTTGCTGACATCGCTGAAATGGATCACAGTGGTTGGGGCCCGTGGGGTCGGCACGCGCCTCTGTCATGGTACGTGGCCGTTTCGGGTAGGGGACAGGAGCCGCGCCGGTTGCGGTGTTTCCGATTTGTCACACCTCGCGAGCGCTAGCGGCTCTTCCGTCTAAATGTCGGGTGGTTCGGTACCCTCCCAGGTTACGGACCTCCACGACCACTCGCGGACTCCCGTCGCCCAGATCGCGGGAGGTTCCGACCCATCGGCCTTGACGACGAGCAGACGCTCGGCCGAGTCGGTCATCGCCACCCACCTGCCGTCCGAGGACACCGCGAGCGTTCCGATCTTGTAGCGGGCGTCGGCCTCGGTCTCCCACACCACGGTGCTGGACCGGTTCGCGAGGACGAGCAGCCCCTCGGACCTCTCGACCGTGAACCCGGAGCCGATGCCCTCGGCATCGGGCTTGTCCAGGTATCCGCCGAGGTTCCGGCTGGAGAGCACCTCGCCCGTCGCGGGGTCGCGCGTCTGGAGGTTCTCGCCATTGTCGGTCCACGCGACGGTGATGATGCCGTCCTCCGTCCAGCCGACGATCCGGTCGAGCTGCTCCGAGCACGTCAAAGACTCGGCGCCGCCGCTCGGTTGGGCGACCATGAGGTCGGCGCAGCCCTCACGGTCATTGAACTCGGTCCAGGCGACGCCACCAGGGAGCGCCGCCCGCTGAGCGTCGGTCAGCCCCTCGAGGGCCGGGGTTCGGATAATGCCGAAGACGAGGGCGAGAATGGCGACGATGACGACGAGCGCCGCCGCACCGATGAGGTACCCCACGTCGCCGCGAGGTATCCGCGTCGCTGCGGCAACTGGATCCTGGGTCTTGCTCATGGCCGGGCCTCCTTTGACGCCCCGTGATCCTGCCGCTCGCGTGCGATGCCGACGGCGAAAACAACGAGCAGGAGCCCCGTGACGAGCATCGCGACGATGGAGCCGGAGCCTTCGGGGAACACCTCAAGAATGATCTGTGGGACGAAGACAAGGACACCGATAGCGCCGAGCGCGACCATGAGGATCGTGTCGAAAATTACCCCCCGCCACATGAGCGCCACCGCCGTGGCGAGCCCGAGCCAGAGCAGCCATCCGCGGCCATCCCCGGCCGCGGCGGCAATCGCCCCGATGAGCGCTGCGGCCGACCCCGTCGCGATGGCCAGCTCCGGGGGTTCGTGCCACTCACCGAGCGCGAGAAGCACCCAAGCCACGCCGACCGCCCAGATGACAATGGCGCCCCATGAGACGCCGCCGGTGAACGCCGGACGGGCAAACACCGTCCCAACGACCACAAGGAGAGCCACGAACGTCGCGAGTTGCGGGAACGCGCGGCGTCGGAACGGGTACAGCGCCGCGGCGAGCGCGAACATGACGAGGGCGATCGTGAGTGCGATTTCCCGGAAGCGCCAGTTCGTCACACCGAGCGAGAAAACCGAGTTGATCCAGTCCGCGCCCTCGGGATTGGTCAGGACGACTGCGGTGAGCCAGCCGGTGCCGCCGATGGCGCTGACGGCGAGGACACTGACGAGTCGCTGAATGGGTTCGCGTGGATTGCCCCGAAGCGTGAACGCGGCACCGGCCAGTATGAGGGTCAGTAGTGCGACAATGGCGAGTCGTCCACCGAAGTTGAGGTCCGCCCACCGATCGCCAAGAAGGATCCCGACGGCGGCGAGGGCTATCGCCGCGCCGACGTACCCGATTGCCTCGGCCACCGGGGCGGTGCGTCCCTCGGGCGTGGTCTTCGACGCCGCAGCGGCGCGCTGCCTCTCGTACGACGTGATGTCCTTGACCTGCTTCGCGGTGACGAGCCCCGCCGACCGCCAATCGCTCAGGCGTTCCGCGATGTCCCGCATGGGGCCTCCTTGCACACCCCCGCGTGAAACGCTACGCGTGGTTTACCGTGCCCACAAGGCTCGGAAGGGGACTTTCGTCCTGTCGCCCGTGCCCGGGATTGGGCGAGCATGGAAAGTGCACAATTGTCAGCACTGACCATTGTTCCCGTAACGCATGCATGGAGGCATCATGAAAGGCGCCGAGCCGAAGTACCCCGGCATCGAGACTGTTATCAACGGGAACGGAGCCGTCGCCGAAGTCATGAGACACGTGTGCGACGGTGTCATCGGGTATCCGATCACCCCTTCGACGGAGATATCCGAGTTGTTCGAGGCGGCACGCGCGGAGGGCAGCCACAACGTATGGGGTCGACACCCCTTCTTCGTCGAGACCGAGGGCGAACACTCGGCGCAGAGCGGTGCATTGGGCGCGGCGCTGACCGGCGGGCAGTACATCTCCAACGCTTCGTCGAGCCAGGGCATCCTCTACGCGATCGAGTCGCACTTCGTGACCGTCGGGAAGAAGATCGGTGGCTTCGTCCTCCAGGTCGCCGCCCGCGTGGTCTCCAAGCACTCCCTCAACGTCATGGCAGGCCACGACGACGTATATGCCTTGCTTCCCTCTGGGTACACCATCCTGTTCGGCTCCAACCCGCAGGAGGCCGCCGACCTGGCCGCCATCTCCTACAAGGCCTCGGCGCTGTCCCTCGTCCCGGTGTGCAACGCGATGGACGGCTTCGCCACCAGCCACGTCATGAGCGAGGCGCTCATGCCGGAGTCGGAACTGCTGCGTGAATACCTCGGTGACCCGGCCGGCCGCATTCCATGCCCAACGGTCGCCCAGGACATGCTCTTCGGCGCCAAGGGGCGTGTCTTCCAGTTGAACCAGTACCTCGACCGCCACGCCAGCGAGATTCCTGCCGACGACCTCAAGGCCCTGAAGGCCTACCTCGAGGCCAACGCCGAGAAGGTAGAGAAAGACAACACGGGCGAGCTTGTGAGCAAGACGACGGCCTGGGTTCCGAAGAACGTCAAGGCGCAGTGGCGCCGTCAGTGGGTTGGCGCCTGGGAGAAGGGCACCCGCCAGAGGGTTCCGGCGTTGGTCGATGTCCACAATCCCGGTGTCACCGGCCCGGTGCAGAATCAGCCCGACTTCCAGGCTGGCGCGGTGGACCACCGCACGCACTTCGCGAGCGCGGTGCCAGCCCTCGTGCGTCAGGCAATGGAGGAGTACTCCACGCTCAGCGGGCGTTCCTACTCTCCCATTCACGCCTACGACTGCGAGGACGCCGATTACGTGATGGTCGGACTCGGCTCAGTCACCGACGATGTCCAAGCGGTGGTCCCTTACCTCAGGTCGAAAGGCCTCAAGGTCGGCGTCGTCTCGGTGAAGCTGCTGCAGCCCTTCCCGGAGGCCGAACTTGCCGAGGCGCTTAAGGGAGTGAAGGCCGTCACCGTCCTTGAGCGCTCCGATGACACCGCGCTGACCCGAGCGGTCACGCAAGCCCTTTTCAAGGCCAGGGCCAACGCCGAAGGCGCCAAGCACGTCGGCATCCCCCCGCTCGGCGCCGTCCCGGCCGTCACGACCGCGATCTTCGGGCTCGGTGGTCACGACGTGCAGCCACGCCACGTTATCGCCGCCTTCAAGCACATGTCCGATGGAAAGACCGCACCCCTCATCTACTTGGGGTCCCAGTTCTTCGAGCCAAAGCCCTCACCGACCATGGTCGATATCCAGGCGAGGTTGCGCGCGGCGTACCCCGAGACCGAGGCCATGGCTCTCGAGACCGAACCGAACCCGGCTCTCCTGCCGCCGTCGGCGATGAGGATCCGCTTCCACTCCGTCGGCGGATATGGCACGGTCGCCACCGGAAAGTTGCTCACCGATATCCTCGCCGGTGTTCTCGGCATGCACTCGAAGTCCGCACCCAAATACGGCTCCGAGAAGAGCGGTGCGGCGACGAACTACTACATGACCCTGAGCCCCGAACCGGTTCTCCTCACGAACGCCGAACTCGAGGACGTCGAGGTTGTCGTCTCGCCTGACCACAAGGCGTTCGTCCACACCAATCCCCTCAAGGGCCTGGTCGAGGGAGGCACGTTCATCCTTCAGTCCGACGCGTCACCGGAGGAGACCTGGCGAAGCCTGCCCGCGTATGCCCGGAGAACCATTCGGGAGAAGAAGATCCGCTTCCTCGTCATCGATGCCTTCCGGGTGGCCAAGAACCACGCTCCGACAGTAGAGCTCGAGACGCGGATGATGGGTATAGCGTTTGTTGGGGCCGTTGTCGGGCATGTCGATCGGGTCTCCCACGGGGCGACCGCCGAAGCGATCCAGACCAAGGTCAGGGCCCAGATCGCCAAGAAGTTTGGTAGCAAGGGCGACGCCGTGATCGAGGCCAACATGGCGGTCATCGAAGATGGAATCAAGGCGACCCAGGTCGTCAACTACGGGGAGCCCTCGTACACGTCGATCGACAGTGAGCCAGCGGTGCGGCCGATCCGTACCAAGGCGCTGTCCGAGGCGATGTGCCCGGTCGCCACGACAGCTCGGACCAGTGGTCTCTTCGACCCTGGATACTACGAGGACCTGATGGCTCGGCCTTTCCGCGAAGGAACAATCAGCGAGTCTCCGGTTCTACCGGGGGCAGGTCTTTTCATGCCCGTCGGCACAGGGCTGAGCAAGGACAAGGGCATCTTCCGGCGTACCGTTCCGCTCTTCGACTTCACCAAGTGCACCGGTTGCGTGGAGTGTGCCCTGGCGTGCCCTGACGTCGCGATCCCGAATACCGTGCACGAGATTCCTGATCTGCTGCTCACCGGTATTGGTGAAATTGATGCGACGGAGCCGCAGAAGAAGGCCCTCCGGGCTCAGGTTCCTGCCTGGACGGAGAGCATCCGTGAGGTGTACCGGCAGGACAAGGCGAACCGCACCTTCGCGGATATCGCGACCGAGGCGGTCGCAGCTCTCAAGGCCGAGAAGTCGGCAGGAGCCAACAATGTCGAGAAGGTCGTCGCCGCGCTGGCGATGTACCCGGTTGCGCGCACCCGGCCGTTCTTCGATTCGATGGAGAACGATGTCCCCGGATCGGGGGCGCTCTTTGCCGCAACCATCGACCCGTGGAAGTGCACCGGTTGCCTCCAGTGCGTCGACGTGTGTGGAGCGGGTGCCCTCACCGCTCTCGAGCAGGACGCCGACATCCTGGCGGAACTGGAGGGGCGCTTCGAGTTCATGACGAAACTCCCCAACACCCCCGAGCGGTTTGTGAAGGGCTCCACGACGCCGGATGGGGACATCAAGCGTTTGATGCTCGACCACGCCAACTACTACGCGACGACGGGTGGCCACGGTGCCTGTCGCGGCTGTGGTGAGGTGACTGCAATCCGGCTCGTGACGTCCATGAGTCATGCCATCGGTGAGGAGCGCCGCCGTGCGCACGTCGATGAGATTGGGGCGCTGATCGACCAGTTGAGCGGCAAACTCAGCAGCCTGGGTAAGGACGACGGTGAGCGTCGCGAACGCATCGGTTCGGTCATCGCCGTACTGGAGCAGCGCCTCTACCTGTACGAGGGAGGCCCGACCGGCAACGGTCCCGCTCCGACCGTCATCGCCAACTCCACGGGATGCAGCAGCGTCTACGCCTCAACCATGCCGTTTACGCCGTTCCTCGACCCCTGGGTCAACAGTCTGTTCCAGGACGCCCAGCCTCTCGCGGCCGGGATCTTCGAGGGCATCTCCTTCCAGCTCGTGGCCGAGGTTCGGGCGCTCCGCCAGGCCCGCCTCGAACTGGAGGACGCCTACGACCCCAAGGTGCACGACAAGGATCTCGGACTCCTCTCCTGGCGTGAATTCACCCCGGACGAGATGGAACTCCTACCCGCCGTACTCTCCATCGGGGGGGATGGGGCCAGCTACGACATCGGTTTTGGTGCAATGTCTCGCGTGCTGACCAGCGGAACCCCGGTCAAGATGCTAGTGCTCAACACCGGGGGTTACTCCAATACCGGTGGTCAGGCATCGACCGCGAGCCTTATCGGCCAGGACGCCGACCTCGCCCGCTACGGACGTGCCCACGCGGGCAAACGCGAATCGCGTAAAGAGCTCGGGCTGTTGGCGGCCTTCCACCCATGGGTGTTCGCGTGTGTCACGGTTACGGCACTTCATGGCCACTTCCTCAAGACGGCGATGGATCTTCTTGGATACCAAGACGGAGCCGCGATCATGGACGTCTACACCCCGTGTGGCACCGAGAACGGGATTCCGGAAGACCTTTCCAACGCGCATTCCCGACTCGCGGTGGAGAGCCGGATGAGCCCGGTCTTCGTACACGACCCCCGCCGTGGCTCAACCCTGAAGGAGCGATTCAGCCTCGACGGCAACCCGGATGTGGATCAGGCCTGGACGACGAGCACCCTTCAATACGTGGATGCCGAGGGTCAACTTCAACTGATGACGACGCCGCTCACCCCCGCGGAGTTTGCGCTCGGCGAGGTGCGGTTCAAGAAGCAGTTCCGCAAGCTCGCCGCCGACTCCGACGCGGACACCGTCCCCATCGCCGAGTTCGTGGAGATGTCTGAAGCCGATCGCGCCGGAAAGTCACCGATCGTCTTCGCTACCGACGATGACAAGCGACTGATCAAGGTTGCCTGCTCGGCGGCGATCGTCTCCTTGGTTGAGGAGAGGCACCGCCACTGGCGGACCCTGCAGAACCTCGCAGGCGTCGACGAGACACGGATATCGGCCGAGCACGCCGAGGAGATCAAGTCCCTTCGCGCCCAGTACGAGGAGGCGATGGAGATGCGGGAGAGTTCCCTCGACGACATCGCGTTGGCCATGTCCGAACTGGTCACCTCGAGCAAGGCTCCGGTGGGGCTCGGGCTGGCCCTGGGATCGCCGGTTTCCGGTAGCGCGCAGGCCGAAGGGGAGTCGGCCCCGGGAGCTGCCGCGGATGGTGTAGCGGACCTGCCGGTCTACCTGGATCCGGCGGACGAGGTGCTGTGCAACGACTGCGGAACCTGCTACCAGGAACTGCCGCAGTTCTTCGAGAAGACCACTCAGATCATCGACGGCGAAGCTAGGATCATCGCTCACATGATTCCGGGCTCGACCGAGAACGTCGAGATTACCCCCGAGATCCAGAAGCGCATCGACCGGGTCAAGGCGAACTGTGACGCGGAGATCATCAAGTGAGCACCACGACGACGCCTCGTCCTGGAGGAGCCTCCAAGGCGTCGGTGGAGGTCGAGCCGTTCGACCTGCAACTGGGGTTGCTCAAGCGACGCCTCCTCGCCGAACCGCGGGCCTTCCGGGAGTTGTTCATCACCGACGGGATGCAGGCGGTGGCCTGGGAGTTTCAGCAGCCTGAGCTCAGCAAGGAGTTCGTGGAGCGGCTTTGGGTCATGCTGTTACGCGACGACGATGCGAGCGTCCTGCTCATGAGGTTCATCTGGAACCTCGGGGTAGGCAAGAAGCGCGTGTTCATCAAGGGGATCGACCAGCACCTTTCGGACCGCTATCCGATGTTTGACGGGCTCTCCAAGGATTGGCCGGCGGGCAACACGATCCCGCCATACATCCGTGAGGCCGACGATCGCGCCAGCGACTTCGAGTTGGTCAACAAGGGCTACCTGGGTTACATGGACCTTGGATTCACGAGGCGGGACGTCGACCTCCTGGTCTGGCTCGAGGCTCTCCGCGACAAGCAGTGTGCGGACAGCCCGTGCGTGCTCGGGGTATTCCTTGAGGGGTGCAAGGAGCCAACGGGCGGCTGCCCGGTCAAGATCAACATCCCCGAGATGTTCGAGATGATCGGCACCGGCCGGTTCCGCGATGCTTTGGAGTTGCTTGAGTCCTGTAACCCGCTGCCGAACGTCACCGGCCGCGTCTGCCCTCAAGAATCGCAGTGCCAGGGTGTGTGCCTCCACAAGACGCCCATGTCCATCGGGCAGGTTGAGTGGTTCCTCCCGGAGCGGGAGAAGCTGGTCAACCCTGGGAGCAACGCGCAGCGGTTCGCCGGGATCCGGAATCCATGGGAGGTCGCGGCGAAGCCGCCGATCGCCATCGTCGGCTCGGGGCCCTCCGGCCTGATCAACGCCTACCTGCTGGCGGTGGAGGGCTTCCCGGTTACGGTCTTCGAGGCGTTCCATGCGCTCGGTGGTGTGCTCCGCTACGGCATCCCCGAGTTCCGCCTGCCCAACCAGCTCATCGACGACGTTGTTGCCAAGATCGAGTTGCTCGGCGGGAAGTTCGTCAGAAACTTCGTCGTCGGCAAGACGGCGACGCTGCAGCAACTGCGCGATGCCGGCTTCTGGAAGATCTTCGTCGGCACAGGCGCGGGCCTTCCCAGGTTCATGAACATCCCGGGTGAGCACCTGCTCAACGTCATGTCGGCGAACGAGTTCCTCACCCGTGTGAACCTCATGCAGGGCCTCAGGGAGGATTACGAGACGCCGCTGCCCGAGGTCAAGGGCAAGGAGGTCCTCGTCATCGGTGGGGGCAACACCGCGATGGATGCCGCCCGGACCTCCCAGCGCCTCGGGGGGAACGTCACGATCGTCTATCGACGCACCAAGGCCGAGATGCCCGCCCGGGTCGAGGAACTCGAGCACGCCCTCGAGGAGGGCATCGCCCTATCGGTGCTGCGCTCGCCATCAGAGTTCATGGGCGGGGACGACGGTTTCGTCAAGGCCACGACCCTCGACGTCATGGAGTTGGGGGAGCCCGACGACTCCGGTCGCCGTCGGCCAGTCTCTACCGGGAAGACGGAGTCCATCCGTGCGGACCTGGTCATCATGGCGCTCGGCAATGACGCCAACCCGATCATCAAGGACTCCGAACCCAGGCTTGAGGTCTCCAAGTGGGGCACCATCAACCTGGATCATGAGGGGTCGCAGGAGACGACACTCGAGGGCATCTACACCGGTGGTGACGCCGCGCGTGGAGGCTCGACGGCCATCCTGGCCGCCGGTGATGGCCAGAGCGCGGCTCGGGAGATCCTCGGAACCATCGACGTAGATCCCCAGGCGATCCGCGGGATGGTCGAAAGCGCCAAGGCCTATTCAGACGTCGGGGCGGCCGCTCCCAGGATCCTCGTGAAGACGTCGCTTAGCGAGGGCATCGAGGAGTTCACCGTCTACGCCCCCGTGATCGCGAAGGCCGCACAGGCCGGGCAGTTCGTCCGCGTGCTTCCCCGCGAGGACGGAGAGCTCATCCCGCTGACCCTGGCCGACTGGGACGCCAACGCTGGGACGATCTGCCTGGTCATCCAGGGAATGGGAACGTCCAGCATCGAGATCAACCAGATGTCTGTGGGTGACGCCTTCACCGGGGTCGCTGGCCCGCTCGGGCAGCCGAGCAAGGTTCACAAGTACGACTCCAAGTCCACCGTGGTCTTCACCGCGGGCGGCCTCGGTCTGCCACCGGTGTATCCGATCATGCGAGCGCACCTCGAGATCGGGAACCATGTGACCCTGATCTCCGGCTTCCGAAGCAAGGACCTGATGTTCTGGGATCGGCCGGACGAGCGAGTCGGGAAGTTACAGGCGGAGTTCGGCAAGAAACTCGAGGTCATCTATGCGACCAACGATGGGACCTTCGGGGTCAAGGGCTTCGTCACTACGCCGCTGGAGGAGTTGCTCGAGGTCAACAAGCGGGGCGAGGGACGCAAGATCGCGGAGGTTGTCACCATCGGCCCGCCGCTTATGATGCGAGCCGTCAGCGACCTCACCAAGCCCTATGGCGTGCCCTGCGTGGCGAGTCTTAACTCGATCATGGTCGACGCCACCGGGATGTGCGGGTCTTGCATGGTTCCCGTCGTGATCGACGGGAAGCTCGTGCGCAAGCACGCATGCATCGACGGGCCCGAGATCGACGCCCACGCCATCGATTGGGACAAGTTCCTGCCCCGATTCGGGCTCTTTAAGACCCAGGAGCAGGCCAGCCGGACCCGGCACGGGCTCGCCTGAAAGACGGAATAGCGCTCTCCCGGCCCATTCGCGGGACCTAGGTCTTGTAGAGGATGGGTACATAGGCGGGCACTATATGGGTGAGCCCTCGAAGGAGGCTAACAATGCCAGTCAGTGTCGCCGCGCTGAAGGAACGCGCTCCCGGAGAGAAGCGGGTCGCCCTGGTCCCCGAGGTCGTCGCCAAACTCGTCTCCGACGGGTTCTCGGTGATGGTCGAATCGGGGGCGGGAGAGTATGCCTTCTTCTCCGACAGTGATTACAGGAAGGCCGGGGCAAAGGTGGTCCCGCTCGCCGAGGCCCTGAAGGCCGCCATCGTCCTCAGCGTGAATCGTCCCCCTACAGCGACGATCGCCAAACTCGGCAAGGATCAGCTTCTCATCGGGCAGTTGCGCTCGCTGGTCGACGCGAAGGATCTCGAGGCCGCGGCTGCAAAGGGCGTGACGGTTATTAGTCTCGACCGCCTGCCCCGCCAGGTATCCCGCGCCCAGACCATGGACGTGCTCTCCAGCCAGGCGTCGGTTGCCGGCTACCGAGCCGTTACCATCGCCGCCGAGGCCTACACCCGATACTTCCCCATGATGATGACCGCCGCCGGGACCGCCCGTCCCGCCAAGGTGCTCATCCTCGGGGCGGGGGTCTCGGGCCTTCAGGCGATCGGCTCCGCTCGTAGGATGGGCGCCCAGGTCTCCGGCTACGACGTCAGGCCCGCCGCCCGTGAGGAAGTCGCCTCGATGGGGGCACAGTTCCTTACGACATCGGTGGAGTCTGCGGTCGGGGAGGGCGGGTACGCCCGGGCCCTGACCAAGGAGGAAACGGCCAGGCAGCAGAAGGAGCTGGCCGCCCAGATCGCCAAATTTGACATCGTCATTACGACGGCGAACGTACCCGGCAGGAAGCCCCCGGTCTTGGTGACCAAGGAGACCGTCGCGGAGATGGTCCCTGGTTCCGTGATCGTCGACACCGCGGCGGGCCCTTTGGGCGGCAACGTCGAGGGTTCAGTCTCGGGCGAACGAGTCGTCACCAAGAACAAGGTGACCATCATCGGCAGCAACATCTTCGCCGCCGAGATGCCGTCCGCTGCGTCCACCGCTTTCGCCAAGAACATGACGGCGGTCATCGATTCGATCTACAAGGAGGGTCAGATCGTGATTGACCCGGAGGATGAGGTGATTGCGGCCATGCTGATTCCCGCAACAACGAAGGGAACGGCAAAGTGAGCCCCGAACTCTTGACCGCGCTGAGCTTCTTCGTGCTCTCGCTCCTCGTCGGCTTCGAGGTCATCTCGAAGATCCCGGCGACGCTCCACACGCCCATGATGTCCGGAGCCAACTCGATCCACGGGGTCGTGCTTGTCGGGGCCATCCTCATCGCGGCAACGGCCGACAACGTCGGCGCGTACATCCTCGCGTTTTTCGCTGCTGCGTTCGCCGCGATGAACGTCGTCGGCGGATACGTAGTGACGGACCGCATGCTCGGAATGTTCAAGGCTCGCCCTAAGGGAGCCGATGCGAAGGGCGGGAAGTGATGGTAGCAATGGCCGTTGATCCCCTGACCGAGGTGGTAGCCACCAACCTCTCCGCCACTCGGACGATCGTTGAAATCGTCTACCTGCTAGCGGCTGTCGGCTTCGTCATGGGGCTTCACCTCATGCGGTCCCCCGCCACGGCCCGCAAGGGCAACCTTCTCTCCGCCGCCGGTATGACCCTCGCGGTCGCGATGACCGTCGTGCTGCTCCTCGGGAATGATGGCTACGAGGTCAGTACCTGGGGCTGGATCGCTGTCGGCGCAGGAGCCCTCGTCGGTGCCCTTGCCGGTGTCGTCTCTGCCCTCAGGGTGCAGATGACGGACATGCCGCAGTTGGTATCGATCTTCAACGCCGTCGGTGGTGGCGCCGCCGCTCTCGTCGCGTTTGTCGACTTCTTCGACCGGATCACCCCAGAGGGAGGGGGCTTCGAACTCGCGTTCAGCATCCCCGTCGGCCTCGACATCCTCATCGGGACGGTGACGTTCTCCGGTTCTATCGTTGCGGCGGGCAAGCTCCAGGGCCTCGTCTCCGGCGCCCCGATCACCTTCTTCGGCTCTCGGTTGTTGCTGATCGGTAGTGCGCTGGTCGGCTTCGGCGGCATCGTGTGGCTCTCGATGGATCCAGGTATCGTCCCGCTCGTCGTCGTCGCGGCCGCGGCATTCGTCTTCGGCATTTTGATGGTGCTGCCGATCGGTGGCGCCGACATGCCGGTTGTCGTCTCGCTCCTCAACGCCTTCACCGGCCTTGCGGTCGCGATGGCGGGCTTCGTGGTCGACAACACGATCCTGATCGTCGCGGGTGCCCTCGTCGGTGCCTCTGGGTCGATCCTGACCAAGCTCATGGCGGACGCCATGAACCGGTCGATCATGTCGATCATGGTCGGCGGGTACGGCACCGGGGACGGCGGCGGTGCGGTTGCTGCGCCGACAGGTGGCGGCACGGTGCATGTCATCGGCGCGGAGGACGTGGCGATTCAGCTTGCCTACGCGCAGAAGGTCATCATCGTCCCGGGCTATGGCCTTGCGGCCGCTCAGGCGCAGCGTGAGGCAGGCGAGCTCGGTAGTCTCCTCGAGAAACACGGCGTGACGGTCTACTACGCTATCCACCCGGTCGCAGGCCGCATGCCCGGGCACATGAACGTGCTTCTTGCGGAGGCCGACGTGCCGTATACCCAGCTCAAGGAGATGGACGAGGTCAACGGCGAGTTCGACTCGTGCGACGTCGCCGTCGTTATCGGGGCGAACGACGTGACCAACCCGGCCGCCCGTCGTCCCGGCAACGCCATCTCCGGTATGCCGATCCTCGACGTCGACCACGCCAAGTCCATCGTCGTCATCAAGCGGTCGCTCGGGCACGGCTACGCCGGCCTCGACAACGAGCTCTACACCGACCCGAAGACGGGGATGTTCCTGTCGGATGCCAAGAAGGGCCTTTCCGAGTTGCTCAAGGTCATCGGTGGGTACTTCGAATAGATCGACGGCATATCGTCTTGGTGATTCCGAGAGTCGCCATGATGTCGATCGCCCCGGAGATGCGGCCGCCCGCGTACTCCTCCGGAGTGCGGACGTCGAGGATGATGACGTCCTCGCCAGCGGCAGCCTCCGTCCAGGTATCGATAGACACATGTTCACCGCTGAAGGGCACCGTTGCCTCAGGGTTTTCCTTGAGGGGGGTCTCGGGAGGAGCGGAACAAGCAGCGAGGGCAAGACTCGCGATGAGTGCGAGAGCGACAATTCTGAAGCGGGTTATGTCTACTTCTTTGGCCTGTGGTGTCGGGAGGGAAACCCAACCATTTTCCCGGGTACTACTCCGAGATCTTGATGACGCGCAAGCTCGGCGTGTTGCCACCGGCAACACGCCCGAGCGCGCGTACCGTCGAAACTGAAATGGAAGTTCGCCTCGTCACCTAACCTTCGCCCCCGGGGCGAATGGAGCCCTGGGTGTGACCGAACGCCAGGGAGCCAAAGTGTCCATCACTACTCAAGCGGCCCCAACGCACGTGCAGACCAAGAAGGCGACCCGCCTTCGCACCTTTGTTCTCGATACCTCCGTACTTCTCTCCGACCCCAGGGCGGTACTCCGATTCGCCGAGCATGCCGTCGTGCTTCCCGTAGTCGTCATTACGGAGCTTGAGGCAAAGCGGCACCATCCCGAACTCGGGTACTTTGCCCGCTCAGCGCTTCGACTCCTCGACGAGCTTCGAGTGGTCCATGGTCACTTGAACGCGCCTTTATCCGTCAACAATTCGGCAGGAACCCTTCGGGTCGAACTCAATCACACCGACCAGGAGGTGCTCCCTAGCGGGTTCCGCCTTGGAGATAACGATTCCCGCATCCTGGCCGTCGCGGTCAACCTTCAGGCCGAGGGGCACTTGGTCACCATCGTGTCCAAGGATCTGCCGATGCGGGTCAAGGCAGCGGCCCTCGGTATGGATGCCGAGGAGTACCGCGCCGAACTTGCCATCGAATCGGGCTGGACCGGGATGCGCGAGGTTCAACTCACAGAGCAGCAGATGTCTGAACTGTACGACGGGGAGAGGATCCCCGCACCCCCGATTGACGAGGCCGGCGGGGATATCAGGGCTCTTCCTATCCACACGGGGCTCGTCCTCCACTCCCCACGCGGCTCCGCCCTCGGGCGGATCGGTGACGACGGGTCGATCCGCCACGTGAGGGGGGATCTCGAGGCATTCGGGATTCACGGGCGCAGCGCCGAGCAGCGGATCGCGATCGACCTCCTCCTCGACGAGTCCATCGGAATCGTCTCGCTCGGGGGCCGCGCGGGAACGGGGAAAAGCGCCCTAGCCCTATGCGCTGGCCTCGAGGCCGTGATGGAACGAACCCAGCACAAGAAGATCATCGTGTTTAGACCCCTGTACGCGGTCGGTGGCCAGGAGTTGGGGTACCTCCCCGGCAGCGAATCCGAGAAGATGAACCCCTGGGCGCAGGCGGTTTTTGACACCCTCGGGGCGGTGGTCTCGACCCCTGTCATTGAGGAGGTCCTGGACAGGGGGATGCTTGAAGTACTGCCGCTCACCCATATCCGTGGCCGCTCCATCCATGATGCCTTCGTCATCGTTGACGAAGCCCAGTCGCTTGAGCGGAACGTCCTCCTGACGATGCTCAGCCGGATCGGACGGGGATCGCGTGTGGTCCTCACCCACGATGTAGCCCAACGGGATAACCTCAGGGTCGGACGCCACGATGGGGTCGCGGCGGTGGTGGAGGCACTCAAGGGGCATCAGCTCTTCGCCCATATCACCCTTGAACGGTCGGAGCGCTCGGCGGTCGCAGCGCTCGTGACGGAGATGCTTGAGCGACTGGACCTCTGAAGGGCGGGATTTTCTTGTGAAGCCAACGAACATCGTATCGGCGACCCTTCGAGTTGTGGTGGCCGCCATTGGCCTCCTGACGGTGGTCAACCTGCTTTCCGCGAGTGGACCCAAGGGACTTCTGACCTTCACCGTTCAGTCCAATACCATGATGGCCGTGTCGTTCTTATGGACGGCTCATGCCCTGGTGTGGAGGAAACGCACCCCTCCGGAGTGGCTCTCGGGGAGTTCGGTCTTCTACCTGACCATCACCGGGATCGTGTACAACTTCGTGCTCGGCCCTGAGATCCCGGGTTCATCTCCGGCCGTCATCCTTGGTCTGTCGAACTCCACGCTGGAGCACGTCGTTACACCCATCGCCGCGATGGCGATCTGGATCGTCTTCGACGAGCATCGCCGAATCCCGTGGAGGTACGTCTGGATCTGGCTCCTGTACGTGGTCGGGTACCTCGTCCTCATCTTTTCAGCGCTTGCGCTCATCGATTCACTCGCAGCTCCCTATCCGTTCCTCGACGTAGATGTGCTCGGTGTCGGAGGGGTGGCGTGGCGGCTTATCAGCTATGTGGCTGGGTTTGCAGCGCTCTCGGCCGCAATGATCGTCCTGGATCACGCTCTACCTGAGCGCACGCGATTTGGCGAGTATGATCCGTTCGATCAGGGGTCCCACCGGTAGGTCCCTAGGCTTCGCCCGTCATCGTCGTGACGTCGAGGAGCGTATCGAGTTGATCCTCGGTGATCTCACCCCGCTCGACGAACCCGAGCGCGACCACGGCTTCCCGAACCGTTAGGCCGTGTGAGTTGGCGTGCTCGACCGCCCTCGCGGCATTCGCGTATCCGATGATGGGGCTGAGGGGGGTGACGATGCTCGGTGAGGCCTCGGCAAGCCTCCTTGCATGTTCTGGGTTGGCTTCGATGCCGACGACCGCCTTGTCGGCGAGGAGCCGAGATGCGGTGGCAAGTAATCTGAGCGATTCGAGCACACCGAGGGCCATCACGGGGACCTGGACATTGAGCTCGAA
>Ga0315543_1000250_pt1 | contig 67955 bp, 53 predicted proteins | sample SalMarSW160210MG_2_FD_203098 | JGI IMG/M metagenome (GOLD analysis project Ga0315543, IMG submission 203098) | Salt marsh sediment microbial communities from the Plum Island Ecosystem LTER, Massachusetts, United States - Salt Marsh Sediment SW1601-210 ... | reverse complement strand
ACACTAGTATTGTGGTTACTGAAAATGATAGAGATCGTGTTTAAATAATAGAAACTCGCCTAAATAAATGATGGGAAGATGGGCAGTATCAAAGAACTTTCCCTAAAAAATTAGGCGATTCTGTTTATAATACACATTATTTTGCTAAAATAAAATTAAAAAAAAATAAAATTCACTTATTCCTACACAAGCCCAGCCTCAGCTGGTTGTGGCAGCCGAAGAGAGAATGGAATAGCTATGATAAAGGCTTCAGAAGAGTTAAAATTCACAAAAGCACCATAAATGCTATCAAAGATGTTTTGAATGCTTCTAAAGAATTAACCTCTTAACTTCAATAGATCTATCGGAATGACCGGTCTCATAGACGAAATCGAGAAACTGTTGAAGTATAGGAAGCAATATCGACGAACAGATCCAAAGAGCTTTACGACAGGGCTGTCCGGGTGATGGTCGAGGGCGGAAGCTCTCCTTGTCGTAAGCCGAAATACTGACAGAATTACCCACGATTGTGTTATAGGATGATGAAGGATCCCAAACCACTATCCCTCCTCTGCTGCTCCCACACGCGAGATTCCCATTGACGAGATTATTGAAAGAGCTCGTCTCGATGGAAATTCCGTGATTCCTGTTTCCCATTTCTTTTTTTCCGGTGATATCTGTTCCAACAAAATTGCCGATTATCTCGTTTCCATATGCCCCCCTGAAAACGCTACCGATGCCGTTTATTCCGTTATCGCTGACGATGTTGTTTTGTCCCGGTTGTTGAGATCCGATCCTGTTCTTTGCAGAAAAAACATTGATACCGAATTCTCCGTTACCCCTTTTTTTCTGCCGAGACATCAAGTCCGATTAGATTTCCGCTGATGGTGTTTCTATCAGAAAGAACGAGGATTCCATCGTATCGGTTACCGCTGATGACGTTTCCCTCGCCTGTCGGTCCATATTCTCGCCGGGAGCCCCTGGCAAAAGGCTCCGGATGTCACCGGACGCCGAGGCCTTCAAACCGCACGCCCGTCCCGCGACGGACCCACGGCGGGCAAGGAGCCGCAGGTGAGGCAGGTGTTTGGTTTCATGATCATTGATCTTCAGCGATCCGCTTCAGGACCAGGCAGTCTATGGCCATCCGGTGGCCCGGTGATTCGGGGTTCTTCGACCGAACGGTGAACCTGAAGGGATTCAAACCGGCCTTCAGCGGCACGTTCTCATAGATAAAGGCCCGGGGCGGCTGGACGGCGCGGCCGGATCTCAGGAACGTGTCCGCCGACGGTCCGGCGGGGCGCCCTTCGATTTCGAGCTCGACGATGCCGTAATCCCATCCGAGGACGAAGTGCAATTCGACCGTGTACAGCCCGTCCGCAGGGGCGGGTACGTCCAGGGTGAAGGCGCCGTCCCCGCCCGAGTCGAAGGCGAGCATGTGGTCGCCGCTCAGGTTCGGCATCAGGTGGACCCGCTCGGGCCTCGGCCCGTAGCGGAGCAGGCCGTGGAGGACGTCCCGGCTGTCAATCTGCGGCCCGATCATCGGCAGGGGCGATCGGTCCTCGATCGCGCGGCTTCGGGAATCCAGAATGGCCAAGTCCTCTGCCTCCAACGCGCCGGGAACGGTCCAGCGGCCCTTGGCGGGATCCCAAGGTTCTTTCGAGAGGAACCTCTCCAAACGCGGCCAGGACGCATGGATTCCCTCCTGGTACCAAAACGCCAGGCTCGAGTAATAGTCGCGGCCGGTGTTCGGCCAGGGGCTGAACCAGGGCCAATGCTCGATGTCGAAGACGAAAGACTTCCGGAACGGGATTGGGTCGGCGATGTGGAAGCGGTAGGCGCTCAGCCGGTCGCCGATCCGCCGTCCTTCATAGACCGGGACGCCGTGGTAAAGGGCGCTGAACGTCCTGAACCCGTACGCATCGCAGAAATAGTCCTCGGTGCCGGTGCCGGCGAACGACAGCTGCCCGTCGACCGTGATGACGTCGTCGCCCTCGCCGAACCAGCCCTGCGTCCGGGCCCTATGGCCGAGAACGATGCCCACGAAATGCCCTCGCCCCTCGATCTCGGCGAGACGGACCATCTTTCCCCGTTCGGCCGGATCGGTCTCCCAGAATCGGGCATGCAGATAGGCGATATCCCGGATCGGTCTCCGGTAGATTCGATAATCGACGTAATAGTAGAGATCGATGACCCTAGCACCCTCACGTCCGGGTGGAACGACGTTGGCGGCCGTGATCCTGGCAGACCGGTTGAACGGCATGTGCCACCAGCAGTTCCGGGCTCGCCCCTCGCCGGACACTTGGATCGGCCACGCCTGGACGGGCGCGTCGATCCCCATGGCTACGCCGAAGAAATCCCCAATCGGCGCCTCGATGCTGGGTTGGTCGCTGCCCTCCCAATAAAAGCGGAGCACGATGTCCCAGCCCGGGTCCTGGAACGTCATCCAGATATGCGTGATCGCGCCGGGCCCGGCGATATCGGCCACAACCATCTCCTCGCCGCCGAGCGGCAACTCGATGACATCTTGATGGTCTCCATCCCTGGCGAAAGAGCTGACCCGGGCCGCGCTGTAGGACTTCGGCCTGGCAAGCAGGGCCATGGCGTCCTCCGCGGCCACGGCATCGCCGACGGGCGGAACGGGCGCCGGTTCCAACCACAGCGCCGGTCCGTCGTGGAACGGCGGTTTCGATCCCGTATCCCGGCTCTGGACCAAGAGAAACGTCGCCAGGCCCGCGACGCTAAGCGCCACGGCCAGAGGGATGCGGATTCCGTCCAAGATGCTACTCACATTTTCCGACAGCCTATGCCTCATAGGTCCTCCTTCCGAAGCCGATAAGATTTTTATGCCCGACCGAGTATTTTTAAAAGATATTCCCCGTCGGCGCTAAAATAATCGTTTGGCACAATCGTTTATTCAGTTAAAAATATTATTTATGCAAACTTCTCCCTTTGTCAAGCATCTTTTTATTTTTCAGCAAAATAATCAATGGAATCCCGTGCTGCCCCCATGAAAGGACGGAAACCTTCGATAGTCTAAGTCCCTCCTCGCTGAAGGACAGAGAAAGGTTATATGAGTCTCTTTTTTTTTCCTCCGGTTTCACTTGATAAGATAGAATTCAGTCTGGAGGCCGTCGACAAAATATGTTCCCCTCGGCGTAAAAGCGACCTCCTGCTCTAAGGCCACCCTCAAATCCTGTCCCCCTAGTTCCGGCAGGGGGGAAGTCAAGCTAAGCTCGGCGGTAAAGGTGCTGTTCGGGACCAGCCGGACTTCTCCCCTTCCGACCGTATCTTCTTGCTCCCAGGGCAGGCCGATCAAGGAGCCCGGCTCATGGAGGTAATAGCCGATGGAATGAGAGTAGATTTTGGGTTTCGGGATTCCCTCTCTTTTAGCTTTGTCAAGAATATTTCTCAAGAGCTGGTTGCCGCTCAGCCCCTGCTTGAACTCTCCACAAAAAATATCCTGGAGCCTGTTAGCCTCTGCCATGACCCTTTTGAATCCAGGAGGAGAGTCTTCCTCGCCCGGCCGAAGAACATAGGCCCATACACAATGATCCGTATAGTAACGCAGGTACCGGATCCCGACATCACACTCGATGAAATCGCCTCGTCTGATGATCGTGTCGTCTTTTCCGTATTTCTTCAATACCTCCGGTGTGCGGCCCCTGATGTGGAAGGAGGGCCAGGCATAGTTTTCCAGGCCGAGGTCAGAGACTTCTTGAAGATAATACAACAAAAGGTCCTCGATAGTGGTCACGCCAGGAGTGACAGCTTTTTCAGAGTATGTTTCGGCGATCAGAGCATTGGCAACCGAGACAACCTTTTCATAAAGCTCCAGCTCCTCGTCGAGCATAGTCATCAACCAGAGGGTGGAGAGCCTCTCCCCGGAATGAAGCCGCGCCTTGAGTACTGATAGCGAACCTTTCCCTCTGTCTCATCGAAGAACAGCCGCTTCAAGCTCAGCAGAGGCCGTATCATGTATTTCTCGACTCTCTCTTGGTTTGAGCTCTGACCTGGCTGTGAACGTTGAAGCCTGTGTGGCGCCAGCTGAGGATCTTCTGCACAAGGGGAAGGCCGATGAGCTTTTCCCGGAGAAACAGGGAGAAGACCTCATGGGTAAAGATTTTTTGGATAGCCTCGTTATGGAAATGGCAGACACAATGGACAAAAGCACCATCAGGGGCTGTGCCCCCTTCGGTAACCAGGACATGGATATGAGGATGGAAGTTGATGCGACCACCGAAGGTCTGGATCACGGCCATGACTCCCGGCATGATTTCAATGCCGGTGGCTATGTGCAGAAATTTTACAAGTGAACGTACTGCACAAAGACAAAGATCATTGAGGAGCTTTCGCTTAAACCGGAAGAAAAGACGCAGGATCTTAGGGATGGTGAAGACGACTTGGCGGTGAGGGACATCCAGGAGAAGTTCCTCCCTCATCCACTCGCCCCATTCCTCCCCTCTCTTGGCATGACACGATGGGCAGAATCCGCGTGTCTTGCAGGAGAACATCAGCAGGCGCTCTTCCCCGCTCCGGGCACCGGATCCGGGCAAAGCCGCACATCGGATTTCCACAGTCGAGATACTTCTCTACAACATCCTGGATCACAGGACGGAAATACCCATACTCCTTTTCGAAACGATCCTCATATTCTCGAAGGAACTTCTCAAAATAATAAAAGAACACACCATAAAAAACAGAATGGTCCGGATGACGCTGGCGGTAGATTCCTGCCATGGCAGCAGAGATGTATCACGAAACAGGCCAAGGAACTGAAAAGAGCCTCAAAGACCTGATACACCTGGGATGCTTCAGCCATAAGTCAGGCTATATTAGTAAGGATGTAATCAGATGTTGACGATGAAAGGAATATTTTGACCACTTGGTCGGTGCCGGGGATAAAATCCGGATAATAAATCTGATATCCGGCCTTCTCACCGCGTACGTGTTTGTATTCGTACTGAAAATGATGGTCTTTGAGTCTCTGCATAATCGTTTCACAGAATTCGGAGGAAGGCCACGTTCGATCATCTTTTTCCGGAAGCCAGAAAGATCGGTGCCTTGATTTTCTCAACCGGAATCGTGGCTTTTTCGATGAGATCAGGCTCAGCGCCGGCAAGACCATCGGTAAACCATTTTCTGATGGACGAGAGCTCCCCCCCGATAGAATTGTTGAACTTCCTCTTGCGTTTCTATGGTGGAAGGGAGGCGAGCAACAGCGCGCATTCACCCCCCTTGGAATGGCCCACAAGACCGAGATTGGTTTTTTGAACGGACTTTTAGTTTTGCATCCATATCCCCCCGTCTCTCGGCACTTGTGTTTTTGGGTTTGCCCCTGGTTTTCAGATCATCCTCATAATAATCGAAACCCTGGTTCAGCCCCAGGCGTGAATCGAGCGAGGTGGCCCCGATAACGGCTCCCGTGGAATAGCCGAAGGTTTTAAGGTGTTCAGCCAGGGTCAGAAATTCATATTTCACGATAAAATTCACGTTGTCATGAACGCCGTGATAAGGCGCAGTCACTCCCAGCATCATATTGGTGTGAGACGGCAGGGTTATGGGATTATGACGAAGGCCCGGGAGAAAAGCACACTTTATTTAGCAAAAGTGTCGATGTTCGGCGTAGGGATAACCGCATTTCCGTAACAGCCGAGTTTGTCCGCCCGCAGCGTATCGATCGTGATTAAAATAACATTGAGTTTTTTCCCATCCTCCGGTGAGTTTAGCTGGGACAAACATCGATCTGAAACAACCAAAAATATAATAGCGATTACAAAAAACCGGGAAACGGCGGCTCGACCCTTCATCGGTTTCTCCTGCATCAACTTCAAAACTTGCGCACTTCACTCACAAAGATTAGACAAGAATGATGAAATTTTCTTCTTCCTCCCGCTCAGGTCACGACCGTTCTGTTAATTTTGTCACACGATTGGCGGCCGGATCGGGATAGTGAATTGACCGCTCTTATTCTTCTAAACAATAAAGATGCTGATAACCCCGCAGATACAACGTCTTCCCGATGGCGACGGGAGAGGACACGAAGTTGTCATCCAGCACGTTTTTGGCCAGGATCTTGAATTCAGTCCCCTCCTGGATGACATAGGACGTTCCCTGCTGGCCGACGATATAGATCCGTCCTCCGGCCGCCAGCGGAGAGGTAAAGATGCTTCCCGTCCCCTCGAGCTTCTGACCACTGTAGATCTCTTCGCCGGTTTTGACGTTGAAGCAGGACAGGTAACCGTTGTTCGATCGAATAAAATATAGCCTGTTGTTGATGAGGGCCGGAGAAGGCGTGTAGGACGTTTCCTTGCCGTCATATTTCCAGACGACGGCATCGCTGTCCGTGATGTCCCCTTCGGCGCCGGCGACGCGGATGGCGAGCATGGCATTTCCCCTAAAACCGCTCATGAGGTAGAGGATGCCGTCCTGATACACCGGCTGGGGGATCACATTTGCGGTCATGCCGGCGCACTGCCAGATCAGTTCACCCGTTTCGAGATCATAAGACCTAATGAGTTTTGTCGCGCTGGTGACGACCTGGGGCTTCCCGCCGATCTTGATCACGAAGGGACTGCCCCATGTTGTCGCCTCATCCCTGGCGATTTTGTGAATATCCTTACCTGTTTTTTTATCCAGGATATACAGGACCGAATCCCCTTCGTGGTCCCAGAGGACAAGGATATTGTCTTTGTAAAGGACAGGGAAGCTTCCCTCTCCGAAATCCATCTTTTTGTTCATCTGCCCGAAATCCCGCTCCCACTTGATATTACAGTCGAAATCCAGGCAGTAAAGCCCCCGGGATCCGAAATAGGCATAAAGAAACTCGCCATCGATTACAGGAGAGTTGGAGGCCCAGCTTCAGAACTCGTGGGTTCCCTCTTCCGGACACTCTTCCTTGACCGTTTTCTGCCAGATGATCTTTCCGTTGATCCGGTTGAGGGCCACGACGACAAATTGATGAATCTGATCCGATCTGTTCATCGTCATTCCACGGCGCCACGGCTGGCCCAGGCCTCTTTCTTGGGGTTGACTCTGCATCGCTCCATGCGCCTGAGCCGCGTTTCCGGACATCTTTTGTCCCGGTTGCTGCGCAACGTGAGGATTAGCCATCCCCTGCCCCGGGGCCATTGCCGGTTTTTTCTTTACCTCAACCACCTTGTCGGTCGGGACAGCGGTCAGAAGGAACATCATGTCGCCCCAGATGATCGGGGTGGAATGCCCCTTGCCGGGAATGGCGATCTTCCACTTCACGTTTTTGGTCTCACTCCACTCGATGACCGGATCGCTGTTCGGAGCGACGCCGGAAACCAGAGGGCCTCTCCACTCGGGCCAGTTTTTATCATAATCGGCCGTATTCTGGGCCGTTACCGCCAGAACGACAAAAGCCGTCAGCAGCACAAAAATCACGGTCAATCGTTTCATGACTCAATCCTTCCTTTAAATTATCATATTTATCTATTCGACGAATTCAACAGGAAATTCTTCCAATTTCCTTTTATATCATAGGCAAACAGTTCAACACTATCGCGCGTCTCAATGCTGTAGGCATTATGCGCTTGTTGCCCCCGATGCCAATGAGCCAAACCGGACGGCCCCTCACTACGATATCGGGCCAGCAGCCGCTTCGCCTGACGATGGCTTATCTTCAAGACTTCAGCTCCGGTCATAAGCGATAGTGTCCCTTTGCTTAGCTGTTCTAAAATCTGAATTCGGTGAATCTCATGCGTACTCAATGTAACCAGCTCCTTCATGCCCTCCTCCTCGTTGGAGGGGACATTTTAGCCTAGCTTTTGATGGGGACACTATGGCTTTGCTATCACATTAAGGATTTGACACACGTCCCTGAAAGATATATTTATATTATTATGAAAAAATTAAATCTCTGCTTATTATTTAGTTTTATAATATTGTTTGCTTCAAGTCTTGATGCCCAGAAAAAACCACTCGATATCGATGATATTGAATCATGGAACAGAATAACTGAAAAAGTCATCTCACCTGACGGCAACTGGATAGCATATAAAATCGAGCCGTGGAGGGGTGACTCCAAAATATACCTTTATAGCAGTAAAGGTAAAATTAAATTTGAGTCTGATTGTGGTAAGGAAATTAAAATAACAGACGATTCTGAATTTATGATATTTAACATTGAGCCTGAGTACGAGTATGTCAGGGAACTAAAAATAAAGAAAACAAAAAAGGACGATATGCCAAGCGATGTCCTTGGGATATATACCATAAGCTCAGGTAAGCTTGATTCAATTAAAGATATAAAGAACTATAAGATACCTGAAGAATGGGCTGGCTGGCTGGCTTACCAGGTTGAAATCCCTGCTGAGGAGGCAAAGGAAGAAAATAAGGAGGAAAAGAAAGGGAAAAAGGAATCCGGGAAGAATGGTTTTATGCTAAACCTGCGAAACCTTGAAAGTGGAAAGATCAGTTCATGGTCTTTCGTAACCGAATATTATTTTGCTGAAAAGGACAAGAAATTGTTTTTTGTATCAACAGGGGATGATGAGGAATTTGAATCCGGTATATACTTGTATGATCTGGAGGCAGAACAAATCATTCCAGTCATTACAGGCGAAAACGATTATAAGCAGATCACAGTTTCTGAAAAGGGAGAAATGCTAGCTTTTCTGCTTAAGCCTGATGGTGAAAGTAAATCTGAAGATTTTAGCTTGTATTTATGGACCGGAAAAGGTGAGGCGGAAGAGATAGTCAGTAATGACAGCTGGGGAATACCTGAGAACTGGAAGATAAGTGAAAATGGCAGGATATCATACTCGGATAATGGTGAAAGAATATTTTTCGGGACAGCTCCTGTACGTCCTGAAAGAGATACAAATATCCTGGATGATGAATATCCTGGTGTAGACATATGGCATGGCGGTGAAGGCTTACTGCATACTGTACAGCTTGTAAATAAAGATCGTGAATTAACGAGGACTTACCTGGCCATGTATGATCTGGATGATGGCAGCCTAGTACAAATTGAAACAGAGGATATACCACAATCCAGGCTCCTTGATAAAGGAAACGCCGATCATGTGCTTCTTCATTCCAGCAAACCCTATGAACTGCAATCGATGTGGGATCCACTGCATTATGATGTATACCTGCTTAATCTGACCACTGGTAACAGGCAAATGATAATAAAAGACATACGCGCTGGCGTTGAGGCATCCCCTGGCGGCAAATACCTGGTATGGTTTAATTATTCCGATTATTCTTACTACACATATCATATTGATTCGGGTACGGAGTATCGTATCACCGAACCTGGTATTATCAGGGCAGATAATGAGCTTAATACTACATTTGATTATAACGCACCGTATGGTTCTCCAGGCTGGTTGGAAGATGACCGGGCGGTATTAATATATGACAGGTACAATATATGGAAGGTGGATCCGGAAAATAATAATGAACCTGAAAATCTAACGATAAGCGGACGGAAGGGTAAGATAGTTTACCGTCATATCAGGTTTGACAGGGAAGAGGATTTTATTGATGAAAAGGAAATACAATATTTAACAGGTATCAATGAGATCAGCCGTTCGTCGGGCTATTACAAATGGGGATTAAAGAATGCATCTGAACCTGAACTGTTAACAGGAGGAGAGTATAATCTTTCAAATCCCTTGAAAGCTGACTATGCGGAAACTATTATATATACGAAGGAAACATTTAATGTATTTCCTGATCTTCTTGTATCGGATCTTAAATTCCGCAACAGTATTCGCATAAGCAATGCCAACCCGCAGCAGGCTGATTTCCTGTGGGGCACAGTCGAATTGTATGAGTGGACATCACTCGATGGCCGGAAGCTTGAAGGCTTGTTATATAAGCCCGAAGATTTTGATCCTTCCCGACAGTACCCTATGATAGTTCAATTCTTTCATAAGTCATCAAGCGAACTTTATTATTACAGAAAACCTGAATTTCACGGGTCAAGAATAGACTATCATTATTATACGAGCAATGGGTATATTATTTTCAATCCTGACATTTACTTTGATGACGGATATATAGGCGAGAGTGCCTATAAATCTATAATGCCTGGAGTAGCTGCTCTTGTTGACGAAGGATTTATTGATCCTGAACGTATAGGTGCACAGGGACATAGCTATAGCGGTTACCAGATTGCCTACATGGCCACACGTACTAATATGTTTGCCTGCATTCAGTCAGGCGCTCCCGTGGTGAATTTCTTCAGTGCATACGGTGGTATAAGATGGGAGACAGGGAGAAATCGGGCGGCTCAATATGAACATGACCAGACTTTGGGCTCTATCTGGGAAGCACCTTTAAGATTTTTTGAAAACTCTCCTCTGTTTTTCATGGATAAGGTAACCACACCAATACTCATCATGCATAATGACCAGGACGGGGCTGTGCCATGGTACCAGGGTATAGAGTATTTTATTGCTCTCAGAAGGCTGCAAAAGCCTGTGTGGATGCTTAATTATAACGGCGAACCACACGGTCTTAAAAAACTGAAAAATAAAAGGGATTTTCATATACGCATGGCCCAGTTTTTTGCTCATTACCTGAAAGGTGCTCCCATGCCGAAGTGGATGAAAGAAGGTATCCCTGCAGTTGACAAAGATCATAACCTCGGATACGAACTTATACGCTAATCTCCTCCAGCATAAACTCCTTACCTCTTATGGTTCTACGGGCGAAATGAATCTTGTCACATTGTAAAGGCGAGCAACCGCAAGGCAACTGTGGTGGCTGTCAAGGATTTATCGCTGGAAGTCCAGAGGAGAAAGGTGGTCTTTGTCGTTGGAGCGTCGGGCTGCGGAAGAGCACGCATCTCAACGTGATCGCCGGGTTCATCTCCTCCTCTCGTCCGGATGGATCCTCCTGGATGGCCAGCCCATCACCAAGATAGAGCCTCGCTGCATGATGAGCCTGAGAATCCAGATGAACTGAGTGCCTGTCCATTCTAACATCTACGATGTCCTTTCGAGTAGATGTTCGTTCAAGGTGACATTTTGAGCCTCGAGGATTTCTGGGTTGCATATTTGTGGTCTATGTCTTGAAAGGCTAATAAATCCACGGACTCTTCACTGTTTCCAAAGTTGAACGTATGAAGAGAGAGCATACCGGTCGGGAATGTGTGCCATTACCGAGCCGCTCAATCTGTTTCCTCGAAGCTTTATTTTCAACACTAAAGAATGGGGAAACCGGCCTGCATCCTCGGTCTTGATTTCACCGGAAAAGCGACCTTCGAGAGTGCCCTCTTGAAAACGAAGGTCATTCAACAGTGTTTCCATCTGGTCTCCTATCTTCATATGCACATCACCATCCTTTTGGACCAGCATCTTGATGGGCACATCTTCCTTAAAGGTTTTGATCTGTCCTTTCCATTCTCCGAAAAGTTCTTTTGGTAGACTGATCTTTTCGGCTTTGGTTTCAGATGAAGTTTCTTTACCTCTCTTCAGTTCTGAACCATATTTTGGAAGAATGAGAGCAATGATTTCATCCGTGATTTCGAAGACGATGTTGTTTTTGCTGTTGCACAACACCGCCACGGCTATATTTTCTGATGGGACCAGTTTCAGGGATGTCCTGACTCCCGCCATTCCGCCGCCGTGAGAGATGGTATGATATCCTTTATCATTCTCTGAGAACCTCCAGCCCAGCGCATATTTGGAATCGGGGCACTTGGAATCTATTTCTTGATGCAGTGCATCTATCGAAGAATCTGCTAGAATCTGTTTTTGTCCAGGGAGATGATTTTTGAGCTGAAACATACCGAAAAGCGCGAGGTCATGAGCACTCGAAAATACGGCCGAGGCGCCTCGATGATCGAAGTCATAGTAGGAGAGAGAGCTTTGATCCGGCCGATATCTTACAGCTACAAAGTCTTTTAATCGAGGTTCTATGCCTACGGATGTGTGGATCATCCCCAAAGGAATAAAGACTTCGGTCTTCATGAATTTGTCATAACTTTTCCCTGAAACTCTAGATATAATGTAGGAGATGATTCCATATCCAAGATTCGAATACTGGTATGTTTCTCCCGGTGGGGTGACAAGGATTCCGTAACGAAGGATGGTCTCATCCATGGAGGGAGGGAAGTAGGATTCATTCTCGAAGAAAAAATGCATGTGAGATGGAAGTCCGGATGTATGATGTAAAATGCGTTTCACAGTAGCCTCCGAATCTCGTCCCTCATACACAGTCAATTTTGCGCGTCCCAGGTACATATTTGCGGGCAGATTGAGATTCAAGAGTCCTCTTTCGACTAAAATCATCAATCCTGTCGCTGTGATCGGTTTTGAAATCGAAGCCAGGGAATACATAGTATGCGGAGTGGCCTTGATTCTTTTCTCACGATCTGCCCAACCGAAGGCCTCCTCCCAGATGATTCGCCCATCCTTTGCTACTACAGCCGAAATGGAGGGAACTCCTTTTTCCTTGATCGTATTCAGAATTTTCGTACGGATGGTGTCGAATTTATTGTGGTCAGTAGCCCTGTTTTCTTGAGAGACCAGCAGCACAGCCACTCCAAAAAAAACAACAAAACACTTTAACATGAAAGATCGTTTACGCATTCAGACCCTCCTCAGATGAAAAAAGATCATTGGAATTTTTGTATAGGAAGAATTTTATCAGAGATAATCATTCAGATAAACAAGGGAGTTTTTCTCCTGGAGACAGCGGAACGGATGAAAAGGAAATAAAACCGAGGATGAAAATCCAAATAATTTTAAATCAGCAGATTTTCTGAATTGTGTTTATCTGAGGATGCCTTCGTAACAAGCGGTCTGCTTCCGCACATCTTCCGGAGTGTAGGAGGTGTGGAGTATCTGGGTGATGAGGTTGGTCTTGAGCTTGGCCGATTTCAGCTCTTTCTCGTAAGCTTGGATGTATTCAAGCGTCAGTTTTCCGAGTCTGACGGATTTGATGTATGCCGCTGCGTTGATTCCGGCTCTGCGGCCAAAGACGTTGTAGTCGAGCATCGAATTTCCTATCAGACGATTCCTGCCGTGCACGCCGCCGGAAGCTTCTCCGGCCACATACAGCCCCTTGATGTTGGTCTCGCATCTGTCGTTGATCTCGATTCCGCTGTTCTAGTAGTGGAGTGACGAATAGACCAGCATGGTTCCTGCGTAATATCGATACCATAGCGGATGAACTGGTGGTGCATGGCGGGAAAGTTCTTGTTGATGTAGCCGTCTCCCTGGAGCATATCGATCAGCGGAGAATCCAGCCAGACTCCGAGTCGTCCGTTGGGAGTCGGGATTCCGTTTCCTTTCTCCACACACTCACGGATGACTGAACTTTCGACGTTCCTCGGTTCTCTGGGGAAGACGAACATCTCTCCAAACCTATTCTTCGGCTGTCCGCCTGCGCCTCTTATCTATTTAGTGAACAAAAAATCCGAGATCTGCTCGGAAAAAACGGAACCGGTAGGATGGTACTGGACCGAATCCATGTTCAGGAGCTTGGCTCAGGCCCGGTAGGCCATGATCAAGCTGTCTCCAATGGCGCAGTAATGGTTGGTGGTATCGAATCCGCAGATATGCAGTCTTCCGTAGCAACCGGTGGTAATGATCGTGGCTATGGCTTTAACAGTGAAGTGTTCTTCGGTTTCGTGGGTGTTATACAGTCTTCCTCCTGCTCACTGATCCTTGCGGTCCATGATGAGCTCAACAACGGGCATGAATTCCAGGGTAGTGATCATATCCGGATGATTCTGAACTATAAGAATTTGCTTTTTATGTTGATGATGATATTCCCTCAATTTCATCAAACTTTCACCTACTAAGCAACTACATTAAAAATAATACCTAGGAAAAACATATACTTCAACAAGAAATCCGCAGGAAAGTAAGAATCTTTTAGAATTCACCTGTAAAAAGCCTTTATTGGATAGACTTTGCCCTGAACTGATTATCAATAACTCTTAATATTATCAATAACTCTTAATTTTCATATATATTCTAGCCTTTCTTCAGCTGCCATGCTGAGCTGAGCTTGAGGAGGCGGAGGGCGTTCTGCCTTAAAGGTAAGTTTAAGGTGATCGATAATCTTGTCTATGACTTTATAATCTTCGATAAATGAGATAATACGCATTGTCCCCCCGCATTTTGGACATCGGAGAGGGTCGATTTCATAGACCTTGCGTATCATGTCGGCCCATCCGCTAGAAGGCATAAATGAGGCTTCATCCTCAATAATAAGGGGGCAGGAAGGTTTAACTCTTGCTTTCTTCTTTTTTCCCCGATGCGCGTTGGCATACAGCCCGTAATAACGGATCATCACTTGACCTTTGTCAGGGATATGAGAGGTAACCCGGGCAATAAACTCTAGATAATCCATATACTCCGTCTCCCCGCTGTGCTTTCCGTGTTGATAGACTACCTGCCCTTGCTCCTCATCCAAGGAAAGCCGTCTAAGCGAGAGGAACCGTTTTCGGGAGACCTGTTTTTGTCTCTCTTTTATGAAGACAATGGAGAGATCAAGGGAAAAATGGTCCGCACCAACAGCCTTGACGGTCTGAAAATGGATTCCATGGAGGTTATCCTCGATGGGATCCCTTCGACGACGCGTGCCCATCAAGTGCAGGCAGTCAGCATCGGATTCGATGGGAAGCTTTACCTCAATGTTGCGGACGGAGGAGAGTGGGAAAAAGCCTAGGACGATCAAGACCTCAGGGGAAAAGTCCTACGCATGGAGCTTGACGGGAGCATCCCCTGGGACAACCCGAATCCTGGTAGTCTGGTATATGCCAAAGGATTCCGGAATCCTTTCGGCGCGGCTTGGAGAAAAAGCGACCTTTCTTTGTACATCGCGGGCAACGGACCGGATGTGGACGACAGGATCGCAAAGGTCAGGCCCTATGAAAACTACGGGTGTCCGGGAACCATGCGGCACAACTCGGTTTTCTGGTGGCACCACACCCAGGCTCCGACCGCCCTCGATTTCATGCAGGACGAACAGTTCCCCCCAGATTTCAATGACGATCTTTTCGTGGCTCTTTTCGGCGAAGCGTATGAGGAAGGAATGGGTGTTAAAGGCAAGAAGATCGTCAAAATGCGTTTGAATGCGGATGCCACCGCCGTTAAATCCTATGATGATTTCATTGCGTATGTAGGGAGCGGACCCGCCAGTCCCTGCGGATTGAAGTTTGGACCGGACGGACTGTACTTTACGGATCTGCATGGGGATATCACCGAATCAGGGGACCGGACAGGGGGCAATGTTTTTCGCGTCTGGCCGGATAAGGAGCGGATCGGCAAGATGCGTCGGAAAATCAACCGCTATGTGGAGATCTGGTCCGAACCCTGATCCCAATCGATTTCGAGATGGTGGCATTCCCTCACCGCTGTCGTGCGTTTTTCTTTCTTGAAAAATGATTCTCCTTCTATTATGCTGTTCCTGAATAGGCTTTTTTTGTGCCCACGGCTATCAAGTCTATTCAGTCATTATCGATCCAATCTGAGGAGTCCTTATGTTCGCTAAGATCGATCTGTTGGAGCTTTCGGAACTTTCCACCGACGAGCAAACTTTTTTGAGCCTGTATATCTCGTCTCCGCTATCTCTCTCGACCCTTGACCGGAGGTTCGAGCGTATGAGTCAAGTGCTGGACCGTGGCGGTTTACAAGGGGATGAGCGGGATCACTTTCAGGCGAATGTGGAGATGGTCAAGGACTACCTGGGCAAACATCCCCTGAAATCCGGCTCGATGTGTGTGTTTTCCTGCTGGGGGCTGGATTTTTTCCGGGCCTATCCGCTGCCGGTCGAGTGCCCGAACCTGATCCGGTTCGATTCCTCGCCGTATATACGGCCGCTGGCTGAACTTGAAGATGAGTACGAAAATGCCGCGGTCGTGATCGCTGACAACCGGAAAGCGCGTATTTTCTTGGTGACGTCGGCTGTTGCAGGTCCGGAAAGTACGGTAGCGGGAAACGTCAAGAATCATGTGCGCAAAGGCGGATGGTCTCAACAGCGCTATGAGCGGCGGCGCGATACGCAAATGCTGCATTATGTGCGCGAGATTATAGAGGCTCTGGAGCGGCTCTCCAAGGTGGAGGATTTTCGCAGGATACTGCTTGTAGGGGGGAAAGAAGTCCTGCAAGTCCTGTATAACAACCTCCCCCTTCACCTGAAGAAACAGGCTGATCGCAAAGCCTTGGACCTTGGAAAAGGCGAACAGGTTGTCAATCGTGAAATCCGAGAGATGTTTCTGGAACAGGAACGCCGCACAGAGCGGGAGCTCTGGGAAAAAATCCGTTCCGAATACCTGCGGGGTGGACTCGGTGCGGTCGGCGTTGAGGAAGTTTGGAAAGCCGTGTCCGCCGGGATGGCCGAATCCGTTATCGTGATCCGTGATCTTGAAGCTTCGGGAATGCGCTGTCGGGATTGTGACAATCTGCAGCTGGGCGGCGCCGCCGCCTGCTCCGCATGTGGCTCGCAGTCTCTTTTTTCGGTCGATATGATCAACGAGATCGTCGAAGCGGCCCGGCGATCCGGAGCGGAAGTCGATTTCTGTGACCATATTTCCACGCTGGCGGAAGCGGGCGGGATCGCGGCTTTTCTCAGGTACAACTATTAAGGTTGTTTTGAAAATCGAAATAAGCTTTCTGCCGGCGGTCCAGTAGCGCTGATACTCTTCTGCCGCATCGCCGAATAACGGATTGGGCATACCTGAAGCGATGACAACGAGAGGAATATCGCCGAACGTCTCGATTTCCGCGGCGAGACGCGCGCTTTTGCCGAGCATCTCACGGTGTTCGGATTCAATCATCAGGAAGAATACGGATTCCGCTTGTTCTCGGGCATCGGTTGAAGCGGATCCCCTAACACTCGGATAATGGATCGTTATCAGCAGGTTTGTTAGCATTTAATCAGAGAGCAGCTTTTCCATATGAAAGATTCAGCAAAAGGATGGGAAAATGTACGAAAAAAAATGTGAGCATCTGGTTGAAGGCCCAAATTGTTGCTTCAGAAAGAAAAACAGCGGACATGTATAAGAAAGCGCTGGATAGGCTTATTAATCCTTCCTGGTCTACAGTTGTCATGAAGGTTAATAATGATGATCCTAAAGAATGGAAGGATAAATACCGCCGTACAGCCCAGGAAGAAGACCGGATTACAGGAAAAGATGTGTTTCTCAATCCATCAAATCCGCTTAAGTTTCTAATAGTATGTGATAAGTTACTGACAGGATTTGATGCACCTATTGAGCAGGTTATGTATCTTGACCAGAGATTGAAAGAACATACGCTGCTTCAAGCTGTTGCCAGAACAAACAGGCCTTATCCAAGGAAAAATTTCGGGCTGGTCGTTGATTTTGTGGGTGTTGGAAAAGAACTGGCAAAGGCTTTGGCAATCTTTGACAGTGAAGACCTTGTCGGTTTATTCAGCGTGGATGATTGGCACAGAGAAATTTCCTCATTGGAAGAGACTCGTCAAAAAGCCATGCAATTATTCAAAACTGTTGACCGGGAGGCGAATCCTGTGGAAGTACTCCAGCATTGTCTCAAAATCCTTAAACCTGAAGATGTGAGGTCTAAATTTGAAGTATTATTCCGGGAATTTGCGAAAAGCATGGATATGATCATGCCTGATCCTGTTGTTGAGCCTTTTATGGATTATTAGAACCATTTAGGGATGAACTCTTTGGTGGCAATGATGAAAAAAGATGCCTTTTGACCAAGGAAATTGTTGAAATAATAAAAAACAAAAGAGTTGTTGACTGGTGTGAGAAAGAAGATATTCAAAAAGAGATGCGAAGAGAGATAAAAGACCGTTTGAGAGAGATTGGCTTTCATGACCGCAAGCTGGATTTTTTCACACGGGAAATTATGGAATTAGCAAGAGCAAGATTTAAGGATTAGAATGGACCATATTACCTTTGGCAACAGACGAATAACATACACAATCAAAAGGGGAAATCGCAAAAAAACTCTGGCAATCAATGTCACTCCTGCTTCCCAGGTTATTGTGTTGGCTCCGGGTCATTTGAGCCGTGAAAAAATCAGGACATTCGTAGAAAAAAAAGCCAGATGGATTATGGCTAAACAAGAACATTTCAAAAGATTGGCTGTGCTTTTTCCTGAAAGAGAGTTTGTAAGTGGAGAGCAAATTTTATTGCTTGGCCGAAGGTACCGATTAAAAATAGTGGAGGAAGAAAATTCGAGAGTCCCGAAATTGTCTGGGAGAAAGATATTCGTATCTGTAGATCGAAATCTGGATTCAAACAAAAGAAAGGAAATAATTAAAGACGTTTTGAAAAAGTGGTATATCGTAAGGGCTTCTAAGATTGTCAAGAAAAGAGTGAACCACTATTGTAAGCTGATGGATTTGTTTCCAAAAGAGGTAATAATAAAAGATCAGAAAAAGCGTTGGGCAAGCTGTTCGAAAGATGGCACATTAAGATTTAACTGGCGGATTTCAATGGCTCCGATTTCAATAGTTGATTATATAGTTGTACATGAACTGTGCCATTTAAAGATTAAAAATCACTCCACTGATTTTTGGAAGCTTGTTTCTATTGCACTGCCCGATTATCAAAAGCGAAGAGATTGGTTGAAAAACAATATAGGTATTTTTAGACTTGCCAGCAAATAGAGCCAAGGCGACATAAACAGCAAAACGCTCATTCATAAGATAGACCTAACCGCTGAAATCGAGAAGAAGCAACCATGGAGGTTCTCAGAAATACTCTCCCTTCTCCTCAGCTGCCATTAGAAGTTCCTGCTGGAGAACTCGGGGCGTAAGGAGGGCGTTCGGCATGAAAAGTGAGCTTGAGAAGGGTGATGATCCTGTCCACTGCGGAATAATCGGTTATGAAAGCGATCACTCTCATCTGGCCACCGAATGTACATCCCTGGGGCCATACGGATCAGGCTGCATCACGGATAGGTGATCATGACTTCGGTAAAGAGGCCGCTCCTGACCTCCAGGTCCGGTCCTCTACCTGCGATGGTTTGACTACTGGCTTAAGGGAATCGACAACAAGATCGTTGAAGAACCTCTGGTTCAGTATATTGTTATGTTTTCCAATAAATGGCTGATATTAAAATAAATTCAATAAAATGCTTGACATTCTAATTCATGTTTATTAATATTTTATAGATAAATGAACGGCGTTCATTTTTAAGTAGCGAATAAATTTGATTGAAAAATGAACAATGCGATTCATAATTCTTATGTAATAAAAAGAATAAAATGAGCAGAAAGAGAAAGAAGCTTTTCAATCTGGCTTTCCTATTTATTTTCCTGACTGTTACTCTATTCATCAACTTCTTCCACACAGAAAAAACTATTACAAACAAAATAGATGACTGCCCCGCTTGTCAATTCCTGAGCTCATCTTTCACTACCAGCCAGATAAACTTTTTCTATCTTCCAACGCCTTCTTTCTCAGGATTTCTGAAATTACTCTATTCTTTTAATTATACTTACACCGTTAATATTGAACCCTCCTCTCGTTCCCCTCCTGAAACTTAAATTCCTTCCCTATCGAACTGCTTAGGTTCAGCATGCTTGTCTAAGGCAGGCTAGGAATCTAAATATGATCTTTAAGAACCACAAGAATAAATTTTAGGAGGGAAAAATGAAAAAAATCATTGTTATTTTTGGGATCTTCACATTTAGTTTATTTTTTAATCAATTTACTTTAGCCGAGTCCCTTTTCATCATAAAAGGAAAAGTGATTGATTGGGAAGGGCCTCTAGTATCAGAAGCAATTGTTTTAATTCCAGAAACAGGAAAATCAGTAAAAACGGATGATTCGGGCCGTTTTGAGATTAAAATGCCCCAGGGAAAATACCATATAGAGATTCATAAAGAAGGATATATGCCTTATTCATCGGAGGTTTTTGAGCTCAAAGATAACATCTTGACTTTTGATGTGATATTAATGAAGGAATTAAGTCAAGAGATCGTTGTTACTGCTACAAGAACTGATGTGCGGCTCATAGATGTTCCTATTAGAACAGAGGTGATCTCTGCTAGAAAGATTATTGAGAGCGGAGTAAAGAACATGTATGAGCTTCTAGAAAAAAGGTTTATTCCTGGTGTCTGGGTAGAGACTTCGTGCACCAATTGTAACTTTTCAAGTATAAGGATGCAGGGCCTTGAATCCGGATATTGCGGGTTGCTTTTTGACGGACAACCGATCTTCAGTGCCCTTGCCAGTGTTTATGGTCTTCGCCAGATAATGCCTGAGAATATTGAACGTATTGAGGTGGTCAAAGGCGCCAGCTCTGCATTATACGGCAGTTCTGCTATTGGTGGTGTAATAAATGTCATCACAAAGGAACCTGCCAGAGATAAACCCGAATTTAGTGCTGTCTCTACTTATGGAAAATATGGTACTTATGATATAGGCTCAAGCTTTTCTTTACGTAAGGGAAATATTGCTGCAATACTTACCGCTCAGAAACATGAGAACGATTATGCGGACGAAACTGGTCCATTAGGGGAACCCGATAATTACACAGATAAGATAGAACAAGATAATAATTTTCTTTCTCTCAAGACACACTTTTATTTTGCGGAAGACAAACATCGGATCACTCTACTTGGAAGATCTCTCCATTCATTCAGGAGGGGAGGATATATCCCGGGTGGCAATCCTATCGAAGACGACTTTGGTAAAATCATTGGATATACCCGCGGGATTGATGATGCCTTGGACCCGGATGCTGAGCATATAACCACAAACAGAAGGGAATTTGGTCTTGGATATAAGGGGATGTTCTCTACAGGTAATGTTCTTACCTTAAACGCGATTGTTACCAGTCATAAGAGAGACGCCACTAATGGAGAAAGACCTTTCCATTCTGAAGAGGATATATTTTTGTTCGATAGTGTTTATTCGCATCCTTTCAAAAAACATGTTATCACCGCTGGTTTAAACTATAGAGATGAAGCACTCGACCAGAGAATTAACTGGGCAGACAGCCCGGAGGCAACTTCTGATATTCTGGGAGTTTTTATTCAAGACGAACTCAATCTTCGGGAGAATCTGGATTTAATCTTCGGATTACGATACGATCATGTAAAAAGCAGTCTCTCAGAAGACTCCTCCTTCAGTCCTAGATTTGCCGCAAAATTGGACATAACCTCAAATATGAGCATAAGAGGAAGTGTTGGCGCGGGGTTTAAAGTCCCCTACCTTTTTGCCGAAGATTTACATTTATGTTCAGCTGCACCTTTGATTGTGGTAAGCCCGGACATTGAACCTGAAAAAGCCTTGAGCTACAATCTCAGCTGGTCCTACAGCAGTGGTCGACTCAGGTTAGACGCTAACGCATTTCGCACAGATATTCAGAAAAAAATTGCTCTTGATTATGATGAAGAAGAAAATATTGGATTTTATGATAACGCAGGTGATGCTTATACCCAGGGCATTGAGACAAGTGTGAGAATTGTGTTACTGAGACCTTCTCTGGATTTATCAGGTTCATTTACTTATACTGATGCCATGTTCAAAGAGAAACTCAATCCTGAATACGAATACAGCGATCATATCATGCGCGTTCCTGACATAACAGCTCGCTTAGGTCTAGAATACTATGAACGGAAGTCTAGAATCAGGTTTTATTTTGGAGGGCGCTTTATTGGAAGGCAATATGTTGAGAGAGAGATGATTATTGAGGGACAAGATGAGCTAGAATACCATATTGACCATGTTGAATCTTACTCTGTTTGGGACGCTAAGATTACTAAGGACCTTTGGAACGGTAAGTACTCTATCTTCTTAGGTGTTGATAATATATTCAACAAGATACAGTCCCCCTTATATAATGCTGAACAAGAGGACACAGCTGCCTATATTTATGCCCCTACAACTGGCACATATATTTACAGCGGGATAAGGGTTAGGTTTTAGAAAAAACAAAAAATGAAGAGGGCACAGAGAGTAGACTCTCTGTGCCCTCTGTAGAATAATAGGGATAAAAATGAAAAAAATTTTAAAAGGAGCCATGGCAGGAGCACTCTTATTACAAATTAATTCAGTCGGAGGCATTCCCTATCAGAATCCTGAATTTTATAGCCATACTATAGATTCTCATATTCAGGAATTTGCACCGAAAAAAATAATGGAAAATTATTTTACTAGCAAGGGTTTTATTACAGAAAATTTAAAAATTCCAGAGTTAGGTGTTGAAGTGGCACTTAAAAAAAATCAATTCTACAAAAAAGAAGAGAATGTTGTAGATGTATTAGAAAGGATAAATGAAATAAGAAGAGAATTCAGGCTACTAATTCCTCTCCCTGACATTATTGATCCGAGTGGGTGGTGTGGTGAAATCACTGCTAAATGTGCAGAAGAAAAAGCGTTCGGATATATTATTTTAATAAAAGGGAATTTAAATGATTCAAGCAAGATTTATACTGCGGGACATGAAAATGGGCATTTTTTATGGTATATCGGTAAACAAGAATTAATCTATCAAAAATTCAAAAACTCAGACATTGTAAAATCAAACATCAATGGCGATTGCCCTTTTGCTATATTATGTGGCTGGATCGCAATGAAAAAAGCAGGATATTATTTAAATGATTGTCTTATAATAAATAGCAAGAATCCAGAAGCAGAAGAAAAATCAGATTTTATAAAAAATCTAGTCAGAGATTATCTCTAGGACAAAAATTAACATCTAATTCCCTATAAAAATTTTTCTTTGACAAACTAAAAAAAGAACAATAATATAATTTAGAACAATGTTCTTTATTAAGAATTATTGAGTGATGCAGGTTAAAAAAGAAGAAATAAGAAAAAGAATCCTTGATGTTGCCAGGAAAAAATTTATTCAAAATGGATTTATTGAAACCTCTATGAGGACTATTGCCAAAAAGTCGAATATTACAACAAGCAATATCTATAATTACTTTGAAAAAAAGGACAGTCTTTTTGCTGAAATTTTAAAGCCAACGATTTCCAAAATTAACGAGGCATTAAAAATCCTTGAAAATTTTAAAGTAAAGGAAGAGAAGGACTTTTGGAGTTTTGAATTTAGTAAGAAACAATTTGATCTCCTAATGCAATTTGTGCATAAAAACAGAGAGGATCTAGATTTAATTCTCTTTAAATCCCATGGTTCAAGTATTCAAGATTTTAAAGATGAGGTTATTGAAAAATATACAGAGCTTAATATGAAGCATTTGAAATTTCTAAGAAAAACTCATCCTGGAATGAATACAAAGGTATCCCGATTTTTTATCCATAATGTCAGTTCTTTTTATGCAAATATAATCAATGAAATCATAATGCATAATATCTCCTATGAAAGAATGAAAAAATATTCAGAAGAAATAATAATTTTTGTTTATTATGGATATAAAGAGTTGATGGGATTGGAGGATGGATAATAATGTACACTGGAATAGATACCAGATATTACCCTGATAAGAAGAAAGTTCTGGGAACAGCCAGAAAAGGCGAAGAGGCCTTTCCTGAACTGAGCTTCCCTGGTTTCTCCCCTGAATCGGTTGAATTCCTTACAAAAGAGGGAAATATTACGGAACGGCTTCCGATACAGCAGGATTTATTCAGGATGCGGAATTAGAGGATATCGAATTCAAGAACAACACTTTATCATTCAATTTTACAATTTATACGGGATACGAATATATGCAGGTATATGCAGCTCTCACTGTAGAAAGAGATAAAATGAGTGGATACTGGGAAATAGAAGACGGCAGCTCGGCATCCATAGAGTTAGAAAGAAGAAAATAAGGGGATAAGCATTTATACTTATTCATTCGAAAAGAGAAAAATAAAGGAGGTGCTAAAGAAAATATTTGCATCACATCATTATAGAAGGAATTTCATTTTAGTGCTCGCCACAAATCCCTCATAATTTTCCTTAATTTTTACCTGCTGACATCCTAGGATGACAATATCACACAAAAAACGGCAATGTCATTGCCTATAAGACTGACAGAAAAAATAGAACCGTCCTCGTTTTTATGCTCGGATTCTGTGCTGTGCTTGCCGTAATACCTCTCCTTCGGCATTATCCAGGCTAATTGGATTTGAGCTTATCAGCCTGATATTTCTTTATCCCTGAGCTTAACCTCCTGACTCCTTCGATGATCTGTTCTTTTGTGGGGTAGGAAAAATTTATTCTCATAGAGTTGTGTCTGAGGTAATTTTTGGGGAAAAAAACCTCTCCTGGAACGAAAGCTACCTTTTCCTCGACTGCCTTGTAGAAGAAATCCATTGTATTTATCTCTTCCGGGAGAGTTACCCATAGAAACAGTCCTCCTTTGGGTTTTGTCCACACTACGCCCATATCCTCAGGGAAATTTTCTTCCATTGCTTCCAGAAAAAAATTCAGTTTTTCTTTGTAGTAGGAAACGGCCTTCTTGAAATGGGCATCCGTATCATATTCCCGCAGAAAGGCGGTGCATATATCCTGATTCAATTTCGGGGTGTTTAGTATGTTTGCCCCTTTTATGAATGAGAACTTAGTGATGACTTCAGGGGGGCCTATGTTGAATCCTACTCTCAGGCCAGGACACAGGATTTTTGAAAAAGTATAAAGGCCGATTACGTTTCCCTGGTTTTCGTCCAGTGAATAAATGGAGGGAATATTTTCGCCTTTGTACCTTAATTCCCTGTAGGGGCTGTCCTCAACTATTGGGATATGGAATTTTTTGCTTAATGAGAGAAGATCGAGCCTTTTCTCAAGACTCATTGTGATTCCCGAAGGGTTCTGGAAATCAGGGACTACATATATAAATTTGGGCATTTTCCCCTGATTTATGGAATTCTCAATGTCCTTCTTCAGGCCTTCCACATCGGAGCCGTCTTCTTTCAAATCTCTTGATATATACTGAGCATCTTCCATCTCGAAGGCTGCTAAGGCACCACCAAAAGTAGGAAGGTCTGTGACAACTGTATCCTGGGGTTCGAGGAACAGCCTTCCAACAAGGTCTAGTCCGTGCTGTCCTGATGTTGTGATCATTATATTTTCATGCTCGATGAAAATATTATCTTTCTTGAGATATTCTATTACTGCCTGCATTAAATCATTCTCACCGGGAATTGGAGAATATTGAAGCACACTTTGTGGGTTTTCTTTTAACGCTTTTCCTGCAGCATTTTGAATGAGTTTTAGCGGAAAAACGTCGCTGTTGGGTAATCCGCCGGCAAAGGAGATTATCTCAGGGTCAGTAAGGAAGGCCAGCATTTTTCCGATGGAATATCCCTCGAAATCTTTCATTATTTTGGCAAATAGTGATTTCATGATTGTCCTCACTTATTGTTTTATTTTATAGCGTTCAGGGTCGTCAAATACATCGATGACATTTAGTCTTGTTAGAAATGTGGCAGAATGGACAACTCCTTCTGGGATATAGTACCAATCACCCTTTCGGTAAACTCTGGATTCTTCCCCTATTGTCAATCTCATTTCTCCCTCCACCACTATGCCCCATTGGGCACAATGGGAATGAGGAGGCATGTCACCGATGGGCTCTATATCGAAAAACACAACCTGTTTGTCCTCACTTTTAAGGAGCCATCCCTGTATTCCTTTTAGCGAGATGCCGATTTCAGGAAGTTCTCTTAACATCTCTGGAAAGGGAGTTCCATCCCATTCGTTTTTAAAATTTTTCATATGAACCTTCCTTCGGCCTTTGTATAAGCCTTTATCATATAGCTGTTCATGCGGTTAAAAGAGCCACTTTATTCTTGATATTCAGATTCATCGAATATCCTCACGTATATGAACAGCTTATTTTCTGTAGGCGATCTTCGCATATAAGGCTTTATGCCCTCTTTTCATTATCTCTTTGGCATCTTTATCGCATCTTATACACTTGTGATATATAACATTGCCAATCAGATCCGCCTTTTCGTTTCTTTCCTCATCCGGGAGAAAATAGGCTTCCATTGTGTCATAGGGCCGTGATTCTCCATCGCTTTCATATTTAATTGTTAAATTTCTTCCGGCATCGAGCACTTTAAATGCGCTGTCTGTCCAGTTGAAATTGGCCATTCCTAAATCAGGATTTATCCTGATATGAGCGGCGATCGAAATATTCAAGCCTGAGGCTTCAACTTCCTCAGAACACTGGATGAAAGTTTCTGGAGTTGCCGCATTCCCTATGTTGATCTCATAGATGGGAGTTGTGCTGTCATCGCGCAGATATTCTTTAAAGATATTCAGAAGCATCCTGAACTGAATAGCATTTTGGGTGGAAAGAAGCATAGATATTTTAAAAGTAAGGTTTGGAATTTCCCTTGCGTAGTAACAGGCAGCAACGATTGTTGACCAGCTCGGATTAAGGAAAAAATTAGCTCCTGTTGTAATGGCGGCTCTTGTCACACCGTCTAGATAGACAAGATGGTTGTTGTTGCCAACTTCTATACCTCCGAAATTGCCAAACGCTGTACCCATATTCTTCAGAATTATCTGGCTCAATCCATTTCCAAGGTCAGTTCTTTCGAATTTTTCTCCGGTTGCTTTCTCTCCTCTTGCAAACCGTTCTTCTGGAAGAGGAGTACCCAAAAGGTTTGTAGAGCAGAACTTACTGGCACCGAGAATGTTTTCGGCCATTGCAAGAGTTGTAAGGAGGTCTCCACTGTAGATGTAGTACTCAGTCAAGCCAACAACTGAAATCATCTCTGTTGGGAAAAGCAGCCCCCCGCTTTCTGCTATTCTTTTGATACAGTCGAATGTGGGCATGGCTCCCTGGAAACCAGACACCTGGGTTGTGCATATTCCTTTTTTTGTGAAATTGATTCCGTTTTCCTCTATGAAATCTTCAACCTTGGCAAAACTATTTACATATTCTTCAGCTTTTTCCAGCATCTCTCCGTAGCCTTTTTCAGAAGCGGTTCTTTTCCTGGTTTCGTAATCCCGCATAGACTCTATCTGTTTAGAGATTTCTTTTGCTCCTTCGTACGAGTCTAGCAAGGCATCCATGGCTTTAAGGTCCCTGTTGGATAAAAGTTTAAAGTGCATAATTTCCCTCCATTAATAATTTATTATATGGAAAATTTTTCTCTTCTTTATGCTTGTGAAAGGATTTATCCGGTTCCTCATGTTGAGCCATAAATTATATTTAAAAAAAACTTTGGATGCAAGCTGTTGAACGAGTTGCTTAGGAGAGATACGATATCCTGTCAAAATTTTTCTTTGCTCAATGCCATGGGGGAGCCGTCTTTTTTAGAGAAGGGACGAAGCCTAAAGCTGTAAGAATATTCTTTATTTGCAGGGAGGGTATATTCTGAGTGTGGACGGGCCCGTTTACCCCAGCTTGTATCTCCTCCTACTCCCATCTGTTTGTAGTCAAGGTTTAAAGTTGCCCAGTCCCGTTTGATCAGGTCTGCTGCATGCTTCTGTTCCTTTTCTGGCCCGTTTGCAAAATCATCTATTGAGAAATGATTTGCACTGACGTTTAAGAGAGGCATTCCTGCAGCCAGCAGGCCAATGCCGTTGTCATTAGTCAGAGCAGCCCAGCGGACATCTGTTTTATTGCCATTTTCTTGAGGTCTGATGTAGGGGTGATATTGTTCCATGACTGTTCCGCTGTAAACACCGACTGCAGCCCCGCTCTTTCTGTCCCAGTAACTCTCATGCGGTCCGCGTCCATACCATGCAATTTTGTCAAATTCCACTGGGAGAGTCATCTGCATGCCGAAGCGCGGCAAATCAGGAAGATTATTGCTGCCGGGTATGAGCCTGTTTTGAATGATGATGTCTCCGCTGCCGAATATTCTATAGGTTGTGTAATATTTCGTGTTCCCTGCAAAAAGTTTCGAAAGAATGTAGACTTGAATTTCACTGGAGGTAATCCTCTTTACAGAAACATCCTCGATTTTTCTTTTTGCCCCGGCATCCCGCCAGACCGAACATCTTGTGGGCATATCACAGCCGAAGTCATTATCGGTGGGTGCACGCCAGAAATTTGGCACAGGGCCGCTTTTTATAATCTCGGTTCCCTCATAAATCAATGACCCGATGGTTCCTTTTCTTATATCAAATGACAGATGAAAATTTTCTCCTTTGATATCGATGCACTTCTCATTGAATAAAAGTTCCAATTCAGGCAGGTTTTCTTTATTTACCCGTTCAGCCGGTTTGTATAAAGGTAATTTAAACTGTTCCCAGGCAGCTTCATGGCCTCTTGGAATACTAGGGGTCGCTTCCATTAAAGTAAAGCTCAGTTTTAGAAAATACTCGACACCTGGCAGGGGTTGAATCTCAGGAATCGGAATAGTAGTGACATTTGAATGATGCGGCGCGATATCGAGGTTTTCAATTTCCCCATATGCAATCATTTTATCATCTCCCATTACTGTCCAGGTCGCATGAATTGTATTTAGATTGGTGAAGTCATACTTGTTAAAAATTTCGATCTTTCCTGCCTTTAGATCGACCGGTTTTGCTGATATATATTGATAGACTTTTTTTACTTCCCATATATGAGGGTGAAGTTTCCTGTCAGGGAATACCAGGCCGTTTATGCAGAAGTTTTTATCGCTTGGAGTGTTTTCAGGCCCGTAATCTCCGCCGTAGGTCCAGAATTCTTCTCCTTTCTCATTTTTTTTGAGCAGTCCCTGGTCGACCCAGTCCCAAATAAAGCCGCCCTGAAGCTGTTCGTATTTTTCGATAACATCCCAGTAATCCTGAAGGTTTCCCACGCTGTTCCCCATGGCATGGGCATACTCGCACATGATACACGGCCGGCTTTGTTTTTTGCCTGCATAATCTTTTAGATGATGTATCTGGCGGTACATAGGGCAGAAAATATCAGTATGAGATTTCAGCCCGGCCTGTTCATATTGGACAGGCCTGGAGAGGTCTCGTTTTTTTATCCATGCATACGTGGCTTCAAAGTTTATGCCGTCGCCTGCTTCATTTCCAAGAGACCATATGATTACAGATGGATGATTTTTATCCCGTTCGACCATGCGCACAGTACGGTCCAGATGGGCTGCTTTCCAATCCGGATTATTGCCCAGTGTTTTATCCGCCTCATATCCCATGCCGTGAGACTCGATGTTTGCCTCGTCAATGACATAAAGTCCGTATTGATCACATATATCATACCATTTTGGATTGTTTGGATAATGGCTTGTGCGAACTGCGTTTATGTTGAATCTTTTCATCAGCCTGAGGTCTTTCAGCATCAATTCTTCTGTGACATAGCGTCCTGTTACAGGGTCATGTTCATGCCGGTTTACTCCTTTAATTAGAATTGGAACTCCATTGACCAGCAGTTTGCCTCCTCTAATTTCTATATTTCTGAATCCGACCTTGCTTGAAACAACCTCGGTTGTCTTTCCGGAATTGTCCGCAAGTGAGAGAATGAGTGAATAAAGGTTTGGTGTTTCAGCAGTCCATTTTGCCGGTTGTTTTACAGGCTGCTCAAGCGTAACAACTTTTTCATGGAGATTAAAGAGTTTGACTTCTTTCGTGACCGGAGCGTCAAACAACGATTGATTATTTTTGTCAAGAAGGTCCATTGTGATGTAGTATGAGCCATTTGTTTTTAATGAGTAATTTTTGATATTGACTTCAACCTTCAGGTTCCCATCTGAATAATTATTGTCAAGTTCGGCGTGGATAAAAAAATCGCAGATATTGACCTGAGGAGTTGAAAATAAAAAAACATCCCGCTCAATACCGCTTATTTTCCAGTAGTCTTGATCTTCGAGATAGGCTCCATCACTCCAGCGGTAGATTTCAACTGCCAGGTTATTTTCTCCTTCACGCAAAAATTTTGTGATATTAAATTCAGCAGGTGTTTTACTTCCCTGGCTGTAGCCAACATTTTTCCCGTTCACCCAGACATACATGGCAGATTTGGTTCCTGCGAAGTGGAGGAATACCTGGCGGTTTTTCCAGGTTTCAGGGACAGTGAAGTTTTTTCGATATGACCCGACAGGGTTGTAATCATGAGGAATCTTAGGGGGATCGGCTGGAAAAAGATAATCAGCATCTGTATAAATGGGGATGCCAAAACCCTGTAATTCCCAGTTGCCCGGAACCTTAATATCGCTCCACTTGCTGACATCATAACCATCTTTAAAAAAATCGACAGGACGTTCGGCAGGGCTTTTTACCCAGTTAAATTTCCATATTCCATTCAGTGATTTGTAAAACTGTGAAAGGTAAGGATCATTTTTCAAAGCCGTATTAATATCAGGGTAGGGAATATATGTACAGTGTGCAGGTTCTTTATTCCTGTTGAATATCGCCGGGTTTTCCCAGTCATTGATTTTAGAATTATCAACGCAGGGTTTAAGGCTTTCTTCTGGATTGTTTTTCTGAATTGCCGCTATATTTCCATTTGCTGTAGAGAAAATTAGTATGATAAGGATTGTTTTCAAAATTACTAACGAGGAACAATATTGTTGAGATTTGCTTGTATGCAATTTTGCTGACTCCTTCATATTTTTTGTGCTTTAATCCAGTAGATTGGCATCCCTGCATGTTGTTAGAAACTCTTATGCTGTCCTTTCTTTAAGGATATACAGGGAAATGCTTTTTTATTCTGGCACTCAGAGTTTATAACACACAGAAAATTCGGTGTCAAAAAGCCGCAAAATGATATTTTTATTCCTTTTTGTGGTAGAGTTTGGATAAAATATTACAGAGATGTCTTATCACGAATCATTTCAATTTGAATCAAGCACTGAGCTTGTGAAAAAAGCCGAAGCCTTAGGAATTGAGCTTCCTTTCCAGGATAATATATCGAATCTTTTTGATGAGGTTGTGATCGGTCGTGGGAAAGCTGCTAACAGGATGGCTGTCCAGCCCATGGAAGGATTTGACGCAACACCAAAGGGTTCTCCAAGCGAACTAACCTTCAGACGCTACCGCCGGTTTGGCGGCGGAGGAAGCGGCATCATATGGTTTGAGGCAACGTGTGTTGCTGAAGAAGGCCGTTCAAATCCCAGGCAGTTAATGCTTTATGAAAAAAGTCTTGACGGTTTTAAGTACTTGGTTGAAGAAACCAGGCGTTCGGTTTATAAGACTTTTGGAAATTCCAGGGAGGTTTTTCTTGTCCTCCAATTGACCCATTCTGGCCGGTACAGCAAACCGGAAGGAAAACCAGCCCCCTTAGTTGCTGCTTTTAACCCTTTTCTGGATAGACAAAAAGAGGATGTCTGTATTCTAAGCGATGAGGAGCTGGACTTTCTGCAGCTTAAGTATATAAAAGCGGCCTGTCTGGCTTATGAAGCTGGTTTTGATGCTGTCGATATCAAAGCCTGCCATGGATATCTTGTTAATGACCTTTTGGCTGCTTATACGAGGAAAAACAGCCGGTATGGCGGAGATTTTGAAAATAGAATACGTTTTCTGACAGAAGTTATTAAAAAGATCCATGCAGAAGTTCCCGAGATTTGTCTTGCGGTTCGGATGAATGCCTATGACGGTGTGCCGTATCCGTTTGGTTTTGGCTCTTCCGTGGATGGCTCTTATGAAATGGATCTTAGGGAGCCAAAAGAATTGGTTGAGCGGCTAATCGGGAGCGGATGCGGTATTTTCAATGTCACAGCGGGCATTCCGTGTTTTAATCCCCATGTTGGACGTCCCTTTGACCGACCGATTCAAGATGAATCTTTACCCGAAGAACACCCTCTGGAAGGGATATCACGCCTCATCAAGATGACGGCAGAGCTTCAGAAATCTTTCCCCAAAGTGCCCTTTGTAGGGACAGGCTATTCCTGGCTGCGGCAGTTTCTACCAAATGTCGGGGCTTCTGTTGTCCACAGGGGAGGGGGGGCTCTTATCGGCCTGGGAAGAAGCTCTATAGCTTACCCTGATGCGCCGAAAAACCTGATGGATAAGGGCATAATGGATTCCAGGAAAGTCTGTATTACATGCTCGCGGTGCAGTGAGTTGATGAGGAAAAGCCGTATCAGCGGCTGCGTGATTCATGACAGGAAGATATACGGACGGGAGTATCAGAAGCTTTTTGGCTGTGAGTAAAATTTAAATGATTTTCTAAATAGAACAGTTTAGAATTTATAAGAGCTTTTAAAATTTCTGTTTTAAGGAGGGAATATCATGGGAAAAAAGTTAACTCTAATTATGCTGATTCTCTTATTATCTTGCTCTCTTATGTCCTACGGCCAGGAACTAAAACCAATAAAGCTTCTGAAGCCTCAAATAGATGGCGGCCGTCCATTGATGCAGGTGCTAAACGAGAGAAAATCTACCCGTCAATTCAGTGCTGAAGAGCTGCCGCTGCAGGTGCTGTCAAACTTGCTTTGGGCGGCATTCGGGATTAATCGTCCTGAATCAGGTAAACGAACCGCACCATCAGCCGTGAATTGGCAGGATATTGATATCTATGTTGCCATGGCAAAAGGCCTCTATGTTTATGATGCAAAAAACCATGTGTTAGACCCTGTTCTGGCTGAAGACATACGTGCTATGACAGGGGGTCAGGCATTTGTAGGGAAAGTGCCCGTGAATCTTGTTTATGTGTCGGATTTTTCGAAAATTAAGAGGGGTGCGGATGAGCAAAAGGAATTCTACTCTGCGGCTCATACAGGATTTATAAGCCAGAATGTCTATCTTTACTGTGCTTCAGAAGGGTTGGCAACAGTAGTGCGCGGATTAGTAGATAAGGCTGCCTTGGCAGAAGCGATGCATTTGCGGTCAGATCAAAAGGTCAGGCTGGCTCAATCGGTTGGATATCCTGCTGTTTCGCCTTCACCGGAAAAAACAGAGAAAACCATAGTGGATGAATGGGCAAGCGTAAAAGCGCCGCTGCCTCCAGAGCTTAAACCGGTAAAGATAGATCCCAAAGTAACAGCATTGTTGATCCTTGATATTCAAAACCAGAACTGTAATTCCGAAAGAAGGCCGCGGTGTGTAGCATCTGCTGCTGAAATCCAGAAATTGCTTGCAAAGGCAAGGGAAAAAGGCATGGCAGTCATTTACAGCCTGACGAGCAGGGCAAGTGCTGCAGATATACGAAAGGAAGTGGCTCCGATAGAAGGAGAGCCGGTGGTCAAGTCAGGTGCAAATAAATTCTTTGGCACGGATTTAGAAAAGATATTGAAAGAAAGGGGCATCACTTCTGTAATAATAACCGGTACTTCTGCCCATGGGGCCGTGCTGAATACAGCAACTGGCGCAGCTATGAGAGGATTTAAAGTTATTGTGCCTGTGGATGGGATGTCAGCATCGGATGCATACGCCGAGCAGTACACAGCCTGGCACCTGGTAAACGGACCCGGGTCAAGGCGAAGCACAACACTGACAAAGATCAGCCTGCTTGAGTTTTAAAAAGGTACCAGGTACCGAATATAATTCTTTCGTGTACTATTTTTTAAATCTTCTTTGTACAAGATGCTTTTATTGCTTTTATTATAACAAAACTACCAACACCATAGCCGTTTTCTGCTAAATCTATTTTGTCGGTTTGACCAGAAAAAACTGTTTGTTTGATTACAATATCTGTAAAATTGGCTTCTCTTAACAAACTTATTGTCTCCTTCACTGAATAAAAAGTAGCATTTCTATAGAACTTGCTTTCCTCCTTTTTTAACTGGTATTGTTTTCCTAATTTACTTTCTTTATCTACAAACCCTATAACGATGAAACCTTCATTTTTTAGAATTCTATATGCTTCTTGAAATGATTTCGCCAGATCGTCTACAAAGCAAATTGTTGTGACCATAAGAACAAAATCAAAATTATTATCATTGAAAGGTAATTTTTCTGCTACTGCCTCATAGACTTGTACACCACGATTTCTTGATATTTCTGCCATTTTTTTAGAAGGTTCTACACCAACTTTTATTCCAAGTGGTAAAGCAAATCTACCTGAACCAACACCAATTTCAACACCGGATTTACCGGAAGGAATAAAACTTTTTATGGCATTTAGTTCTGCCAGGTAAATATTCTTGTTTCTGATGAACCATTCATCATATTCTTTATTGTATTTCTCAAAAGATTCAATTTTTACCATAATTAAACCACTTTTTCGATATTGTGTTAGGTACGATGTTCTTTATAATTATAAGAAATTGCTTTTTGGCTGTGCTAGCCGGCTGAGTCTCTTTGTGTCGATCTTCCCACCCAATCATCGTGAAGAATTATATATCTGCGCTCAAAAGATTTCAAGGACGACATGAAGCGCGGCAGTGCGCTCCTGGACCTTCTTGGGACACCGAAAGAGCCCAAAATCATCCAGACCTCTCCTTCTGGACAAAAAGAAGATCATGAAAAATATTAGGTATTGGACTTGGCAGCCATTAAATGCTTTTCCACTTGAATTTTCTTCATGGTTAGCATAATAATATCACATTAGAATACATTAAAGCCTGTCAAAACATTGTGGTTCACTTAAGGATGTGGCGGAGAACGTTGCCGATGAGGTGTAGCCTATTTGAAAAATTGGGGAAGTATAAATATTGAATTTTAGGAAGAAAAATTGAAATATAGGATTTTATTGTGAGATTATTATGAAAGTTAAAATTAAACAAGTTGAAGGTTTAGCATTTGTTGGAAAGGCTGATAGTAATCATTGGGTTATTTCTGATGGACCTAAAGAGTTTTATGGTTCAGAGGCAGCAAATCGGCCTATGGAGCTGTTTTTAATTTCACTTGGTATTTGCACAGGGAGTGATGTTGCATCTATTCTTCAGAAAAAACGTGTAAAACCTGCTAAATTTGAGATTAATATTGAGGGTGAAAGACAAAAAACTCACCCGCGAGTTTTTACAAAAATTCATTTAGAATATGTATTCTACGGTAATGATATTAATGAAAAATCTGTTAAAAGAGCTATTGATCTTTCGCAGAATAAATATTGCTCTATTTCTGCAATGCTTACAAAAGCAGATGTTAGTCTTGATTACTCGTACAAAATAGTTAAAGATCAAAGCAATATTGGTTTATAATTGTGGGCAAGGATTACGGCATCCTTTTATATAATCCGATAATTATGGGTATAGATATTCATTCGGCGTCCTCTCACAAAGCCAATTAAGGTCAGATTCAATTTTTCTGCTAAGCCTACCGCCAAATCTGTAGGTGCTGAGTGAGAAGCGATGATAGGTACTCCCTGTTTCACTATCTTTATTAAGATTTCTGAACTTACTCTTCCACTTGTTAAAATAGCCTTGCCCTGAGTGGAAATTCCTCCTATGAAACATTCTCCAAAGACTTTGTCCACTGCGTTATGTCTGCCAATGTCCTCAGCAAAGACTTCTATACTTTCCTGGTTACATAAGGCACAGGAATGGACTCCACCTGTATTCTTGAAAGTTAAAGACCTTTCCTGGAGTTCTTTCATTAAGTTAACTATGTCCTTATGGGAATACTTAACCTGACTTTTTACAGGAGCACAATCTTGAGCGTCAATTTCCCGGTAAAAGGTAACCGCTCCACTAAATCCCGAACCAATCACTCTTTTAAAAGAAAAATTCTTATCACTCGGGAAATCTTTTTCTAAATCTATTCCAATGTACAAACCCTTCTTATTCAGGCTTATAGACTTTATTTTCGTCTCCTTTTTAATAAATCCTTCAGAAAGTAGAAAACCAACGGCTAAATACTTTAGCTTATCAGGACTACATTGTAAGGTTACCAGTTCCTTATCATTCACCAATATGGTTAAGGGAACCTCACGAACTATTATATCCTTTAATTTCTGCCTTTTTTCAGAGGTTAATCGAACTATGTTTACATCCATACTTAAATCCACCTCTTACTCCTTCTGCCTATCTAACTATTGGGAACAAGCTCATAATTTAAATCTCTAATGATCATTTTTCTTGCCCTTTTTAGCTAAATAATCATCAATTGCTGCCTTAAGGGCATCTTTGGCTAAGACGGAACAGTGCATTTTAATAGGAGGCAGCCCATCCAGAGCCTCAGCTACAGTTCTATTGGATATCCTTAGTGCCTCCTCGATTGTCTTTCCCTTGACCATCTCAGTGATCATACTGCTTGTGGCTATAGCGGCACCGCACCCGAATGTCTTAAATTTAGCATCGACAATTTTGTTATCCTTTACCTTAACGTAAAGTTCCATGATATCGCCACAGAAAGGATTCCCCACATGACCAACTCCATCGGGGTTATTTATTTCCCCCACATTGCGGGGATGCTGAAAATGCTCCATCACCTTCTTGCTATATAGTGACCATTGATCAGCCATTTTACCCTCTATATTTGTCTGACTTTACCTTTTTCCCAAAGGGAGACATTGCCCTCAGCTTTTCCACAATGGGAGGTAAGACCTCAATTACCCAGCCTACGTCCCCTTCCGTAGTATCCCGACCCAGGCTGAACCTTAATGATCCATGAGCAACTTCTGGAGGAATACCCATAGCCAAAAGGACATGGGATGGCTCTAATAAACCGGAGGTACAAGCAGAACCGCTTGAGGCACAAATCCCCTCCAGGTCCAAATTTATAAGCATTGACTCGCCTTCGACATATTTTATACAGATGTTTAAAATTCCGGGAAGCCTGTCCTGGGGATGACCATTTAGAACTATCTCGTCTATCCGTTCACTTAAGCCTTTATACAACCTGTTTCTCAACACCTTTAATCTCCTTCCCTCGGCAGCCATTTCTTTAACTGCAATTTCACAGGCTTTCCCCAGGCCAACAATCCCGGGGACGTTCTCTGTTCCCGCCCTTTTATTTCTTTCATGATGACCACCATGAATGAGCGGTGAGATTTTTACTCCCTTCCTTATATATAATGCTCCTACTCCCTTTGGTCCATATAATTTATGCCCGGAAAGCGAGAGTAAATCTACTCCTAATTCTTTCACATCAAGAGGAACTTTCCCTACTGTCTGCACAGCATCGGTATGAAAATATATCCCTTTTTCTTTAGCAATTCTGGCAATCTCTGAGATGGGCTCAATTGTCCCCACTTCATTATTAGCATGCATTATGCTAATAAGTATAGTTTTATCTGTCAAACTCTTCCTTAACTCATCAAGATCGATCATCCCGTATTTATCTACAGAAATATATGTTATCTTAAATCCCTGTTTTTCAAACCACTTACAAGCATTTAAAACCGCATGATGCTCTATTTTGGAGGTTACGATATGATTTCCGTATCTTTTATTTGCGAATACTATACCCTTTATGGTCATATTATCTGCCTCAGTTCCTCCACTGGTAAAGATAATCTCTTCGGCCTTAGCATTAATAAGTCTGGCAACCTTTTCTCTTGCCTCCCCAACCGCCCATTTCGCCCTCTGAGCAATTTGGTAAATAGAGGAGGGATTTCCATAAACTTCGTTAAAATAAGGGAGCATCTCCTTTACCACCTCAGGATGGGTAGGGGTGGTAGCAGCATAATCAAGATATATTCTTTTCATCTTTTATCTTTCCTCCTGTAATTATTCAGCCACTAGTTATCATGAATAATTATATGGGAATTGACCATCACAAGCAATACTCACACATCACAATGCTTAATGAGAAGGGAGAAAAACTCAAATCCGGAAGGGTGGCAAACTACCGCTCAGAGCTGGAGAGGTTTTTTGATTGCAGAGGTGAAGTTAAAGCAGTTATTGAAGCCGGCCGCTCGAGCTATACCATGGTAGATCTTCTGGATGAATTAAGCATTGATGTTACAATTGCCCATGCTAAGCAGGTAAAAGCTATAGCCAAAGCGAAGATAAAGACAGATAAGCGTGACTATTTCATGCTGGCTCATTTACTGCGTACGGATTTAATTCCTGAGGTTTATAAACGCAGTCGTGAGAATCGTGGTTACACCTTCCACCCACAGCTCATGGGGGGAAGGACTTATCATGACAAGATCGTTAAGCAAGGCAACCGCTGGCTGCGATGGGCTGCGGTAGAAGTTGTTTGGCCTTCCCTTAAGGCTGATTTTGATATGAACGGATAGAAGGATGGTTTGAAAAACCGAGAGTTGAAGGAACAAAAAAGAGAAAAATAAAGGAGGTGCTAAAGAAAATAATTGCATCACATCATCATAGAAGGAATTTGCTTTTTTCCTATTATGACAATTATCTGTTAATTATAGGTAATCTGATGTAAGATGAATAAAAAATATATGAGTATGAAACTAACAATAGTAATCCCTTCATATTGGGGAAGAGAAAGCGAAGTTGGCTGGAAGGAAGGAGACGCCATCTATGACCACACAACACCTTTAGACAGTGAAGGCACTTTACTCAGTGCAATACAGAGCATAGAGCGGCTGGAAGACAAAGATTTTCAACTGGTGATAATTGCAGTCGCTACGGCAGAGGAGATCGAATCTAAGATTGAGAAAAAGGTTGCTCGTATCATTAAGTCTGCCAATCCGGGAGTAGAAGTGCTGCTGTTTGGACAATCACATCTAAAGCAGATACATGAGCTATTGCGTCGTGATAGCGAGGGTAAAAAAGCGGAAGAGCATATTAACCTCCTCCAACTTCGAGGATATTCCAACGTTCGAAATCTCTGTATGTTCATTCCGCATGTTCTGGGTTCAGATGTTGCGGTGCTTATTGACGATGATGAAGTCTTCGAAGACCAGGAATTCATGACGAAAGCCAGAGAATTTATTGGAAGGAAAATTGGTGGAATAACCATCAACGCGGTGGCGGGCTACTATCTTCAACCAAATGGTGACTACCACGTTACAAAACCATATCGTCCCTGGATGAAATACTGGGATCAATATGAGAGGATGAATGAAGCATTTGATAAGGTTATTGGCACTGAACCGAGGTTGAAAGTGACACCTTTTGTTTTCGGTGGAAATATGGTTGTCCATCGCAATCTCTTTACAGTCGTTCCTTTTGACCCGAATGTCCGGAGAGGCGAGGATATAGATTTTTTGATAAATGCGAGAATGTTTGGGTTTCACTTCTTCCTGGATAATCAACTTTCCATCAAGCACCTTCCACCATCAAAGACGCATCCCACATGGATGCAGTTGCGAGAAGACATCTATCGTTTTATCTATGAGCGAGCGAAGATCGAAACGCAAAATGCGGTAGAAGGAATGCCAAAAGTTAATCCAGAGGATTTTGACCCTTATCCCGGGTGTTTTCTGAAACCAGACCTCGAAGAGAAGGTTGAGAAGGCTTGCAAACTGTTATCTGAAGAGTATCTCGCTCAAGGCGATAGAAAAGGCGGTGAAGAAGCGTTAAACAATATCCCCCTTGCCAGAACGGATGCCCTACCAAAATTCGACCCTTTTCAAAAGTTATGCGAACTGCAAAAACAGTGGCAGGAATTGATGCGGTTTACAGGTCAGAAAGATATTCGTTCATGGATAAGAGATATTATCTGTAACGGGGTACAAGGAATATGAATATACTGTTTTTACCAAAGCTGTTTCCCAGAGAAGACATTATAGGCGGACCCATTCTCATCTATCACAGAATTAAGAATCTGTCTTCGATGGGACACAAGATAATGCTAATTGCCTCCGCTTATACTGAAGCAGACCGGAAGGATAAAAGCCTTGAGCCCTTCTGTGAGAAGATTATCCTTATTAACTCTGTTAAGGAAAGACCTCGTGATGAAGTAGAGGCGCGTTATAAAAGATTAAATAGACCGAAAGTCTTCCTAACAGGAGACGGCGGTTACGATGAAGGGATTGAGGATGCATTGAAACTGATTTTGAAGGAGAAGCATTTTGATGTTGTTATTGCTGAATATTCGATGATGGGGCAGTACATAGAAGCGAATCGCAATCTCATCCCAGCCGATACCATGACTGTGATTTCGGTACACGAATGCTACACGAAGGCATTTACACTAAGAGCTGCAAAAGGAGAGGATATTAGTGACGCTACAATAAATGAGCTGTTTAATTACGAGTTTAGGATATACAATGTTGCTGATAGGATTTTAACTTTAACACGGGAGGATGGCGATATTCTGGTAAACTATGCTCCCGGATTGAAGAACAAGATCCGGGTAGTGCCTAATGGCGTTGACACGGGTTTTTACACGCCACCAAATAAGAAGTCTTGGGAAAGAAACACTAAAAATATCCTTTACCTGGGTAATTTTCAGCATTATCCCAATGTGGATGCGGTGAAGAACTTTATCCACCAATGCTGGGATAGAATCCAGCAGGAAGTCCCGGATGCAAAGTTTTATGCAATTGGGTTCAATCCACCCCAAGAACTGCTGAATTTGAGAAGTGACAATGTGACTGTTCGGGAAGGCGGGGATGACGAGAATGTGCGGCGATTTTACTGGAATAGCGACGTGTTTGTGGCTCCGATTGAGTTGGGTACGGGTTTCAGAGGCAAGCTCTTAGAAGCTAAGGCTTGCGGGTTGCCAGTAGTTGCTACTCGACTGGCTACCTTTGGAATGAATCCAGTAAATGGGAAAGACATGTTCGTGGCTGATGATTATAATGTTTTTTCCGCGTATGTGATTATGCTGTTAAAAGATGCCGAGCTAAGGAAGAAGATTGGTATGAATGCATTAACACGGGTAATGAAATTTGACCACAAGCATGCCGCGGAGAAATTGGAACAGGTGCTTAAAGAAGGGAAAGGTGGTAATAAAAACTTATAATTAATAAAAACAGTTTTGTTATGATATCTGCAAGAGAAGACAATATTATTTTTCTGAAATTCTCGAAAAATGAGAATTTCATAGAATTGGCCTGTATAAAGCGTATTAAGAGTAGAAATCACCCCTTAATCGCTGATCAAGAAATCCCGATTTTCATATATATTCCACTCTATCCTCAGCTGCCATATTTAGCTGAGGCTGAGCTTGGGGAGGAGGTGGTCTTTCTGCCTTAAAGGTCAGTTTGAGCGCAGAGTCACATTCATCGATACTGCCCGCTACAACAAATGAGGACATAAAAGCCAGATCAGCTGAGGCTTTTTGTCGAATAATCTCTCTCTTTTTGAAAGGTTGATCGCGGCGCCTGGCATTGAGGGCACGATTGACAGCTATCCGGTAAATCCATGTAGAAGGTACCTGGTACCTTTTTCGGTATGCAGTCTTCAGTAGGCAGTTCTTATGAATGATCCAGGTTAATAAGGTCCTTCAATCTCCGGATATGCCCTCTGCCCAGGCCTTTGACTTCGCATCCGAGCTCGAGGTAGCGTTTGATTTTCTCGTCATCCAAAATACCAAAACAGTCGATCACTGCGACGGGTTTTCCTGTTGCTTGAATTACCTTATCAGGCTCTAAGTCGAGATATTCTTTGTGTTTTACTGCAAATACAACTACGTCTGCCCCAAATAAAGCTTTTTCTAGCTCTTTCAGCACTTTCAACCTAGATAGTTTGTTTTGATTCCGGAAAAAGCGTACTTTGCTGTTTTTGGGATAAACGTCCTGGTTTTCGAATTCCCACCATCGGTCCACATAGGGATCATGCACACGGATTTCTGCACCCATTTCTGCCAGTCTCCGGATGAGTACTTCGGAACCGCTGTAACGTGTATCCCCAACGTCTTGCCTGTAAGAGGCTCCCAGCACAAGTACTTCGGTGGTGGCTATAGGAATATTCATGTTGCGAAGTGCATCTCTTACAAGTTGAGCAGCGCGCAATCCCCTTGTATCGTTAATATCTATCGCAGAAGGTGTAATCTTAAAGATATCATCGTTGAAACCAAGGATATGTTTATAAGCCCATAACCCCAGTCCGCCGTCCTTTGGTAGGCAGTAGCCACCAATTCCAGGGCCTGGAAAGATCATGTTGCTGTGTGTGGGACGTACTTTTATGGCTTTTATCACTTTTATTAGGTCCACCCCGTTTCTTTCGGCAAATAGACTCCATTCATCCATAAAAGCAAGAATTGATGCGCGGTAACTATTTTCGACAATTTTTGCTGTCTCGGATTCAATCGGACGGTCGAGAACTGTAAGTGGATATTCATCTGTATTCAAGACTTCATTTAGAAATTTTACAACTTTCTCTTTTGCCTTTTCATTGATTCCGCTGCATACTCTCCAGAAATCCCGAATACTTGCAATGTAATTCCTGCCGGGCATGACTCGCTCGTAACTGTGAGCGAGAAGAGGGTCTGATTGTATGCCTCTGGAACGGAAAATCTTTTTAAATACAGGTCCTGCAACCTGTTCTGTAGTGCCTGGAGGAACGGTCGTTTCTATGATGACCAGTGCTTCCGGTTGGATATGCTGTGCAATGATTTCAAATGACTCCTCAAGAGCGCTCATTTCCACTTCGCCTGTATGGACATTCCCGAGGGCATTTTTTGCATAATCGCACTGAACATCAACGACAACAACATCTGCTAGCGAGAGTACATCATAGCTGAAAGATGCCCTGAGCGTTTTCTTTTCAAGGACACACCGACGGATCAACGGAGCGACTTCAGGGTCTTCTGCCTTAACGGGAGATTTGCCCAGGTTTAATGTTGGGATCTTCCAGTAGCTTCTAACACTTGGCCGCTGCATTCCGATGACAAATTTCGAAGGATCTCCGTGTTCATCTACAGTATCTGCAACAATGGCAGCCATCACGGCCCCGACAAATCCCACCCCCATGACAACAACAATCTCTTTGCCCTCGTTTCTGGCCTTGTCTGCCAGTTTTTTTATTTCTTCATATTCTTTAGCGTAGTCTTCTTTATTCGGTAAAGGATACTCAAAGCCCTCCGGACTTACTGAAAAAAGTTCATTCATTATTGCCTCCTAGAGAAGTGGATTCGATGTATGTAAATTTTGACAAAAGATTTGGAATTTTTTTATAATCATTTTGCTAATAATTTTCTAACATTATATCATGAAGTCTATAATATAGGATTCCTTCTGAATTCTCAAAAGTTTTGCCGCGGGTTAGAAATATCAAATGGCAGGTGTGGTGTCAAGATTAGAGGCTTCTTTTTGATCTTAATATGAAAAAAGGCGTAGTTGAATGTAAGGGAGTTCGGCTTCCGCTTTACTCTATCAATACGCTTATCATTGGGAGTGGTGCTGCCGCTTTGAATGCTGCTGTCATGTTGGTTGAAATGGGGCAGAAAGATGTTGCTGTAGTAACTGATAATTTGGGAGGGGGGACTTCCAATAATGCGGGGTCTGATAAACAAACTTATTATAAGCTTTCCCTTTCTGGCGGTATGTATGATTCGCCTTATAAAATGGCAGAGGACCTTTTCAAGGGTGGGTGTATGCACGGTGATATTGCTCTTTGTGAAGCTCAAAATTCTCCACAAGCCTTTTTTCATCTCGTAAGTCTTGGCGTGCCTTTCCCTCACGATCGTTATGGTGCTTATGTTGGTTATAAGACAGATCATGACCCATTGGGGAGAGCGACTTCTGCCGGGCCGTTCACTTCACACATGATGTTTGAATGCCTGGCAAAGGATTTGCGTAGAAAGGATATAAAGGTTTTTGACCAGCATGAAGTCATCACTTTATTGACAGAGGCAAAACAGAACGAAAAACACGTGATAGGGGCAGCGGCACTCAATAAGAACAGTCTTGATTCCGGGGATTGCGGTTTTGTAATTTTTAATGCAGTGAATATCATCCTGGCGGTCGGAGGGCCAGCCGGGATTTATAAGACTTCTGTCTATCCTGAAAGCCAGCTCGGTTCTACAGGGATTGCCTTTGAAATCGGTGCTGTAGGAAACAATCTTACAGAATCACAATACGGGATTGCTTCCACAAAATTCAGATGGAACCTATCAGGGTCTTATCAGCAGGTTATTCCCCGGTATGTTTCCACAGACAAGGATGGCCGCGATGAGCAGGAATTCTTAAATAGATATTTTCCTGATATGGAGACGCTGTCAACAGCGATTTTCCTGAAAGGTTACCAGTGGCCGTTTGATCCGAGAAAAATCTCTAATTACGGCTCCTCTTTGATTGATCTTCTTGTTTACCGTGAAAGCGTAATCAAAGGCAGGAGGGTGTTTCTGGATTTTACCCATAACCCTGGTGGATGTGACATCCTGGAAGATTTTTCTTTTGACTTGTTGTGCAGGGAAGCTTATGAATATTTAGAAAAGTCAGGCGCTCTGGCTGCAACCCCAATCGAAAGATTAAAAAAAATGAATCAGCCTGCTGTAGACCTTTATAAAAGCCGCAATATTAATATTGAAAAAGAATATTTGGAAATTGCAGTTTGTGCCCAGCATAACAATGGCGGCCTTAAGGGCAATATATGGTGGGAATCAAATATTAAACATCTTTTTCCAGTAGGAGAGGTAAACGGCACACATGGAGTATACAGGCCTGGAGGTTCTGCCCTGAATTCAGGGCAGGTAGGGAGCATGCGAGCTGCGTTGTATATATCTAAAAACTATAATGATGTGCCGCCTGACGAAGAGCATTTTGCGGCTTCAGCAGGATTACAGATAGAAAGAAAATTTGAATTTGCACAGAAAATGATAGATCCAGATGCTTCAGATAAAGAACTAATTATCTCGGCAAGGAGAGAAATTCAGGAAAGAATGTCTGGCTGCGGAGCCCATATCCGAAATCCTGCCAGAATTAAGACGGCAGTAGTTGATGCCTGGGGCCTCTATGATAAGTTAAAAAAGAAAATGAAAATTCCCTCAGAAGAATATCTACCGGCTGCAATGAAAAATCTTGACCTGTGCTTGACACATGCCATGTATCTTGAGGCAATCGGCGAATATCTGGAAAAGGGCGGAAAAAGCAGAGGGTCTTATCTGGTCTTGGATGAACATGGTGAAAGACCGTGCACAGAATTGGGTGATGAATGGAAATTCAGTTTAAACACCGAAAATGCATTTGTTAACGAAAGAATAATGGAAATCTTTCTGGATAATAATTTTAATGTCAGAAAACAGTGGGTCAAAATCCGGCCCATTCCCAAAGAAGACACCTGGTTTGAAAGAATCTGGAATGATTACAGGAAGGGTAATATCATTAAATAATGAAGTAATATTATGATAATAGATTAAGGAGGATAAAATGAAAGGGAAATCCAGGGTAAAAAATATTATGCATGGTATGTGTATGGCGGTTCTAGTTATGGGATTGTTCTGGAGTTGTTCCACTTTTAATCTGAGCCGTGACGGCTGGGAAGTTGTGCCTGATGTTAAAAAAGAACTCCTCACCATAAGCCATGAGAAGCTGGGAGTAATTGTTAAAGATGTCCAGTTAGCTTTAAAAGGTGATGACAGCATCGATATCCTATTGAAGTGGACTGTAAAAAAGGGAAAAGATGGAATGGTCATTTCCACCGAAGAGCCGAGTAATACTGAATGGATATTCAAAACTTCAGAGAAGACGTTGGATATTAGCTGTTCAACTGATAATGCAGTTTTATGCAGCCTGGCGCCAGCCTCGGAAGGAAGGATACCGGCCAGAATCGAGAGTCAGGATAATGGAATAATGTATACTTCACTTGGATTCGTCTCTTCTAAAAACATTTACAGCCTGTTTGACCGTGAGACAGACATTATGATCCAGTTTCCAGAAGGAAGTGATTTTAGACGCAGTGTTTCTGACCAAAAGTTGATGGATGTGACTTTTCCTGTTGATGCCGATACGGATATTTCCCTGATCCCTGATTATTACATCGATGTTCTAGGACTGAAATATTACAAGCCGGCTCCTGAACGTTTCGAGAAAGCGCCTGTAGGATGGTGCAGCTGGTACTGTTATTATATGGGAACAACCGAAGAAGATATGGTGAAAGAAACGGATGCACTTGCGCATTATTTGAAACCTTACGGCCTTGAATATGTCCAGCTCGACGCTTGTTTTACGAGGGGTGAAGAAGCCAACTATCTTGATTGGACGAAAAAGACATTCCCAAAAGGCGGAAAATGGATTCTTCAATATATCAAGGAAAAAGGATTAAAACCCGGGCTCTGGGTTAATGTATACGGCTCGAATTATGCACATCCGGAGTGTGCGGAAAAATACCCTGAGAACTATTTCCTGCGCGATAAAGAAGGCAATCTCTCCGGAGCCTGCTGTACTGCTGATAATACCGTTGTAAGACTAGACTATACAAATCCTGAAGTGATTGAAAAGCATCTGAAACCGATGTTTAAGATTCTTAAAGAAGATTGGGGGCTTGAATATATTAAAGATGCAGGGTGGGGAACATGGATGGACTATTATGATGAAAACAAGGAAAATGCCTTTGACCCGGCAAGGGGAAGCAGTGAAGTTTATCGTGAAGTTCAGGATGCATTGAGGGAGACTCTGGGCCCTGATGTGTATATTACCGGATGTGCCATGCATGAAGTTGGATTGGGGTTTGGTGTTTTTGACGGCTCACGTATCGGAGGCGATGATAGGGCCGTATGGTATCCGGAAAAAGAAGGCGGCATGTCCATGCAGATTTATTTTAATTCCATCTTTGGCGGGAATTATCTAAACAATATTACATGGCACTCGGATCCTGATACAGTCATGGTTAGAAACCCTTTGACCATGGAAGAAGCCAGGACAATTGTAACGACTATTGCTCTGACAGGGGAGCTTTATATGGCAAGTGATTTTATAGGGAAGCTTCCTGAGAAGAGGCTTGACCTTTATAGAAAGACAATGCCTTCAACCCGCGTCGTGCCCATAGACCTTTATCCTTATAAAATAAAATCCAATAGGAAAAACGGTGTAGTCTGGTCCTGCCCTTATGTTAAAGAATATCCCAGGGTATTAGACCTCAAAGTAAATGCTGAATCCGGGGTCTATGATGTCGTAGCCGTTTACAACTGGGCAAACGAAGAAGACACCAAAACCGTTTTTCTGGGAGAGGATTTAGGGCTGGATACCACAAAGGAATATTTGATTTTCGATTTCTGGAACCAGAAAATAAAAGAATTCTCGAATGATGAAGTAACATCTCTAATCCCTTCACACGGCACTCATGTCTATGTGATAAGACCTGTGCTTGAAAGGCCGCAGTTCTTAGCATCGTCGAGGCATGTAACCGGGGCTGTCAGCATAAAAAGCCTTGAGTGGGATTCTTCTAAATCTATTCTTAGCGGCTGCTCGGAAATCGTAAAGGGCGCACCGTACTCATTGTTTGTTCACGTACCAGAAGGCTTTAATGTATCGCAAGTTGATGCAGACACAGAAGTCCTTTTTCATAAGATAACAGATGGGATTCTCGAAGTTAAATTTGCTGGTGATTTTGAATCTAATGATCAAAAAACTGTCAACTGGAAGGTACTATTTTAAATCATTAAGATCAGTGCTTTTTCCAGAAGCGTTAGTTATTGCCCCATATATTTTGTACTGAGTGCTTTATAAACTGAGGATAGATGCCGAGAGCTGTTTATAACTGGAAGTTATAAAAAATAGATAAAATTATAAATTTAATGACTGCAGGTTATATTTTCTCTGCAAGTGGTTTTATTTGGTTTTTTGGATTGGTAATGTACTTAAAGGTTTTAAATAAGCTGGTCGGATTTGAATTATGCTTATTGGGCAAATGAATTGGAGAAGGAGAATAAAGTGAGAATAAGATGGTTGGTTTATTTTTGCGCAGCATTATTTTTTCTCTTGATTTCAACTTCGCTTCATGCAGCGCAAAAGCTCGAGGCAAACAAATCTTATTTCGATTTCGGCTCAATAACGGAAGGAATGAATATTCCCGTATCTTTTACAATAACAAACACAGGATCTGATGATGCAGTAATAAGAGAAATTCGTACATTTGCCGCTTGTGTGGAGTCGAGGCCTTTAGCCAAACGCAGTCTGAAGCCAGGAGAGAGCATAGAACTGGAATATATCTTTCAGAGTCTCGGCTATGGAGGCGTTACAGTAGATAAACATATCGAAGTACATTATAATAATACTGCTTTCAGCCCTTTGAAGCTTGCCATAAGAGGCAGAGTCCTCCCTTTGGAATCCTATCAAGCACCTATAGGAGAATTGACATATAATTTTTTTGTTCTTATAGACATTCGCCCTCCGGAACGTTTTGTTAAAGAGCATATAATGGGTGCTGTGAATGTTCCGTACGAAATGATAGACAAATGGGAATCTCTTGTGTCAAAGAACATCTCTGAAGAAGTAATAATATATCTCTTTTCAGAAGACGGAAGTAAAAGCGATAAAGCAGCAAAATCCCTGGGAAAAAAAGGTCATGCTAAGTATCTAAGTATCGTCGGTGGCATGAAAGAATGGAAAAGACAGAATGGAAATAAATTTCTAATCTCAGGAAAGCAATAACAGGGATACAGTGAGGAATATTAGTGCTGCTGTCATTTTGCTGCTGCTCTTTTTTTGCCCATCTCTCTCTGCAGGCGAACTTCTTTATTTTTATGAGAAAGGCTGTCCTGACTGTAAAAAGATTAACGATTTTCTAGAAAACCGAATAAAACCCAACTATACTGTCATTATCAGAGAATATGAAATTCATGAATCGGGAAATGCAAGTTTGCTAATAGAGTTGGCCAGGGTTTACAGGGCAGAGAATATTCTTGCAAAAGGCACTCCGGCCGTATTCATTGGTGATAAGGCTTTTCAGGGGAGCAGCCGTATAGTCCAGAGAAAAATCGAAGAAGCAGTAAGGTATGCTCTAAGATCTGAGACAGAATCACCACTCAGCAGGATTCAAAGAGGAGAAGAAGGAGGAAAATTAACTACTAAGGTAACACTGCCTGCAGTAATCGGATCAGCAGCAGTGGATTCTGTAAATCCGTGTGCATGTGCTGTCCTTGTGCTTCTTTTGGGTTCTGTGCTGCTGGTTTCAGGGAGAAAAAGGAAAGCTGTCCTCGCTTCTGGGTTTGCCTTCACAGCAGCCTGTTTTATTTCTTATTTTTTCATGGGATTTGGACTCTTTTCCGCTGTCCGGGTAGCAGGGATTCAGCATTATGTTTATATCGCGGTTGCTGTGATGGCTGTTTTAATTGGCCTGTGGAACATGAAAGAAGTATTCCGGAATGGGCAGGGGATAAGTGTTGGAGTGCCGAAATCATGGCAGCCTAAACTGAAAAAAATTACGTCGAATATCACTTCTGTCCCAGGTGCTTTTTTCATGGGATTTTTAATCAGTCTTTTTCTTCTGCCGTGTACGTCAGGCCCTTATATTGTAATCATAGGGATGCTTGGTGATACTGCAACACGGATGCAGGCAGTCTGGCTGCTACTTCTCTACAATGCTATCTTTATTTTGCCTTTTGTGGTTATAACACTTGGAGTTGGGCTCGGGCTGACTACAACAGCGCGAGTGGAAATATGGCGGCAGAAGAATTTAGCCAGGTTACATTTCATTACTGGCTTTATTATGTTTGCGCTTGGGATAACAATGTTTGTGCTTCTGGCAGTGGGAATCATTCAGTAGAAATGTCTATAAATAGTTAAAAATTTTTATTGAATTTATAGAAGTTTAATTTATATTTTTTTTGTATTATTATGGCATGTGTATTGCAAATCAAAAAACCGAAGGGAGATTTAAAATGAAAAAGACGATTCTATTTTTGGCAATGGTGAGTTTACTGCTTTTCTCATGCGCGAATCAAACGCATAAAAAAGCAGCTGAAGAAAATCCATTTTTTTCAGAATTTAATACTCCATTTAATGTGCCTCCCTTTAACAAAATAAAGGAAGAGCATTATTTACCGGCCTTTAAACAAGGCATGAAACAGCAGCAACATGAAATCCAGGCAATTGTTAGCAGTACTGAGCCCTCTACATTTGAAAACACTATTGAAGCACTTGAAAGAAGTGGAAGCTTACTGACAAAGGTGGGAAATGTTTTTGATATTCTGAATGGTGCAAATACAAATGCTGAGATGCAAAAAATTGCAAAAGATGCGGCTCCGCTTTTATCGAAACATGAGGATGATATCAAGCTGAATGCTGTTTTGTTTGAAAGAGTAAAGGCTGTGTATGATCAAAAAGAAAAACTGGAACTTTCACCGGAACAAGGGAGGCTGCTTGAACGGACTTATAAAGAATTCATCAGAGGAGGTGCAAACCTGAACCCGGAAAAGCAAGCCAGATTAAGGCAGATAAACGAAGAACTTTCCCTGCTCTCGCTAAAGTTTGGTGAGAATGTTCTGAAAGAGAATAACGCTTTTGAATTGGTGATCGACAAAGAGGAGGAACTTGCCGGCCTTCCTGAGTCAGTCGTGGCAGGAGCCGCTGAAAGCGCAAAAGAAAGAGGGCATGAAGGCAAATGGGTATTTACTTTACACAAACCGAGTATGATTCCTTTCCTTCAGTATTCAGAAAAACGTGAACTCAGGGAGAAGATATTTAAAGCTTACATCAGCCGGGGAGATAATGATAACGAGCTGGACAACAAGGCAGTCTTATCCAAAATGGCAGCGCTTCGCGTAGAAAGAGCACATTTGCTTGGGTATGAAACACATGCGGATTTCGTACTTGAAAAGAATATGGCGAAAAAGCCAGAAAATGTTTACAAATTTCTGGACCAAGTCTGGAAGCCTTCCTTGGCCAAGGCCAAAGAAGAGGCCAGGGATCTTCAGTCAATGATTAAACAGGAGGGGAATGATTTCAAGCTTGAACCCTGGGACTGGTGGTACTATGCGGAAAAGCTGAGGAAGGCAAAATATGACCTGGATGACAAAACTTTGCGGCCGTATTTTAAGCTTGAGAATGTCCGGGACGGCGCATTTGCCGTGGCGAATAAACTTTACGGAATTACATTGAAAGAGATGACCGATATTCCCAAGTATCATGAAGATGTGAAAGTATTTGAAGTTCTGGAAGGCGATGGCTCACATATCGGCATCCTTTATCAGGATTATTTCCCCAGAGCAAGCAAGCGTGGCGGTGCTTGGATGAACAGTTTCAGAAAGCAGTCAAGAAGGGACGGTAGTGACATACATCCTGTGATTGCAAACGTATTTAACTTTTCAAAACCGACTGGAGATAAACCGGCTTTATTGAGTTTTGAAGAAGCTTTGACATTATTTCACGAATTTGGGCACGGTCTTCATGGGCTGCTTTCAAATTGTACATATGAAACACTGTCAGGAACGGCTGTCCCCAGGGATTTTGTTGAATTGCCCTCCCAGATTATGGAAAACTGGGCAGGTGACCCAGAGGTTATCAAGGACTATGCAAAACATTATGAAACCGGTGAAGTCATTCCGCAAGGTTTGGTCGATAAAATCAAAAAGAGCGGCCATTTCAATCAGGGCTTTGCAACGGTTGAATACATGGCGGCCTGCTACCTCGATATGGACTGGCATACATTGACAGAAGCCAAAGAGCCTGATGTCAAAAAGTTCGAGGCGGAATCCATGAAGAAGATAGGCCTGATTCCCGAAATTGTTGTACGTTACAAGAGTCCATATTTCGGTCATATCTTCAGCGGCGGTTATTCTTCCGGATATTACAGCTATATATGGGCAGAAGTTTTGGATGCCGATGCTTATCAGGCTTTTAAGGAGACAAACCTCTTTGACCAGAAAACAGCCCTGGCATTCAGGAAAAATATTCTTGAAAAGGGAGGGACAGAGGATCCTATGACACTTTATAAGCGTTTCAGGGGAGCTGAACCCAAGATTGATGCTGTGCTGAAGAGGAAAGGTTTTAAATAACCTGGATTATTCAGGCGAACGTGGATTATTCATTCAGTAAGTTGCATCAAATCGATGCTATTTTTACCTAGATAAAGGAGGGATTTATGAGAAAAAACGCCAAATTTTTTCGCTCTATTCAAATACTTGTGCTGGTGATTTTTATTATAGGATTTATAACCGGGACCGCAGAAGCACAAAAAAAGGTCACATCTCCTAAAGATTTCTTTGGATTCGAACTCGGAAGTGATAGAAAGATAGCACGCTGGGATAAAATCGTCGACTACTTCAAACTTTTGGAGAGCGAAAGCAGAAAGATCAAGGTAGTCAATATGGGCCCCTCAACCGAGGGCAATCCCTTTCTTCTGGTGATCATCTCCGCTCCGGATAACCTGGCAAACCTGGATCGGCTCCAGGAAGTAAATGCTAGGATCAGCGACCCGCGTGGTGTCGAAGAGGCAGAGATTAAAAAACTGGTCAAGGAGGGCAAGGCAGTAATGTGCCAATCTATGAGCCTCCATGCCACCGAGATCGGGGGCACACAAATGGCACCTGAGCTGACATATGACCTTTTAACCCGGGACGATGAGGAGACACTGCGCATCCTGAACAACGTGGTCTTCTTCATGATACCCTGTTTCAACCCGGACGGTGAGATCATGGTTACCGACTGGTATCGAAAGACCCTGGGCACTGAGTACGAGGGCGCCGGTCTTCCCTGGCTCTACCACAAGTACGTCGGGCACGACAACAACAGGGATGGTGACTTTCTCAACATGATCGAGTCGGTATATGCAGCCAAGATATTGTTCCGGGACTGGGTTCCACAGGGTTACATCGATCATCACCAAATGGGAAGCTATGGAGCCCGTCTCTATGTTCCTCCTTACTGCGAGCCTATTCGGCCTTATGCCGATCCTCTTATCTGGCGGGAGCACAGTTGGTACGGTGCACACATTGCATATAAACTGGAGGAAAACGATAAAACCGGCATCATCAACGCAGCCCAATTTTCCGGTTGGGGTCATTTCGGATGGCACTGGATCACTCCTTTCCACAATATTGCAGGGATGCTTACTGAGTCCGCCAGTGCGAAACTGGCAACACCCATCTATATCCATCCTGAGCAGCTGCGCGGAGGGGGCCGTCAGTTTCCAGAATATAAAGCCCAGACTACCTTCCCCCATCCATGGCTCGGCGGTTGGTGGAGACTTCGGGATATTGTAGAGCAGAAGAAGATCGCGGCATGGGCGCTGCTGGACCTTGCGGCGCGGAATAAAGAAACCGTGCTCTGGAATGCTTACTTGAAAGCCAAACGGCAGACAGAGCAGGGCGCTCAGGGTAAACCTAAAGCTTATGTCATCCCGGAAAATCAGCATGATGCCTTGACCGCTGTAAAAATGATAAATACCCTTTTGATGTCCGGTGTCGAGATTAAGCAAGCAAAAGAAGCATTCAACGTCTGCGGTGTTATCTATCCGGAAGACTCCTTTGTCATCTCGCTGGCGCAGCCCAAGATGGGTTTGATACGAAACTTACTCGGACGGACATTTTACCCTGACAATGATTGGACCCGGAACGATGACAGTTCTCCGGTGCGGCCTTATGACCTGGCTACCCACACCATGTACGAGTTCATGGGTGTTCGTGTCGACCCGATTAACGAAGCGGTTAAAGGCGACTTTCAGATACTCACCAGTAAGGTACCGGGATCCGGGAATGTCGAGGCAGGTGGATCGGGTTATGTGCTTGACGGCAGGCTGAACGCCAGCTTTAAAGCAGTAAATCTCCTTCTAAAGAAAGGGGTTGCGGTTCGGCGTGTTGACAAGGCATTCTCAGGATTCCGCCCCGGCGACTTCATCTTATCTCAAGGAAAGGAGTCTTTCCTCAAGGACGTGGCAGAGCAGACAGGCGTTGATTTCAAAGCACTGAAAGGTAAGATGAAAGAAGGTACTCACAATGTCAAACGGCTGCGCGTAGGCATGTATAAGCGCTACTGGGGCGGCAACATGGACGAGGGCTGGACTCGATTTCTCCTCGAACAGTTCGCATTCCCTTATAATTCCTTGATGGATGCTGAGATCAAGAAAGGAAATCTCAACGAGAAATATGACGTCATCATCCTGCCGAACGATTCGACGGGTATGATCATGGGCGATATAAGCGGAAGATACCGGCGCTATTTATCGTCGGTTCCTCCAGAATATCGAAGCGGGATAGGTAAAGATGGCCTCGAAGCACTTAAAGCATTTGTAAAAGAGGGAGGAACATTGGTAACGCTCGGAGAGGCATGCGGCTTTGCGATCGAAAAGTTTGGATTGAGCGTTTCAAATGCCGTGGACAATCTCAGCTCGAAAGAATTTTTCTGTCCTGGTTCGACTCTTAAAGTGAACTTCGACAACTCTCATCCACTGGCATATGGGATGCCTTCAGAAGGCCTGGTTCTCTTCTGGTCAAGCCCGGCGTTCGTGATTACCCCAAACGACCACAATGAACGGTATGAAACCATTGTACGCTACCAAGACAGGGATCTCTTGCAGAGCGGCTGGCTCATCGGGGAAAAGCATCTAGCCAACCTGGCAGCGATGGTCAATGTCAAACACGGCAAAGGACAGGTGGTTCTTATCGGATTCCGGACCCAGAACCGCTGCCAGACGCACGGCACTTTCAAGCTGCTCTTCAACGCTCTAATGCGCTGAAAATTGATTTTATAAGAATTCACTTTCCGTTCAGAAAAAATTTATTTCATTTTTTGTTAACTCTAAATGTATGTTATGCGTTGTAATAGTGAATGATATTTTATGGAGATTAAGATGGATAGTTCCGAGTCAACTGTTATGATAAGAGTTTCCTTTTACTCGTACTTCAACGCATCCACAGGATTAGCAAGGGCGGATTTGAGGGCTTGGTAACTGACCGTGAGCAGGGCGATAAATAAAGTTAATTTTTTCACAAGCCTTATCGTTTGCCCTCTGGTGCAAGGTCTTTGATCAATACATAGGTCGTAATAATACTACTCATTCTTCCGCTGGGGATGAATGACCTTGATTTTAAGGTTGTATTCTTGTTGAAAACAAGGGACTTAGTATACAGAGGGGATTCAGGAGTCGGATTACTGCCGTCTATTGTGAAACGTATTTCGCCGATATCGATCTGGCTTTTTATCTCGAGAGTATCGGTCTTATCCAGATTGACCACATTGTCTACCAGCGGAGTCGGAATACGAAAGTTGGCCTCCATCTTCATATATCTTTCATATTGCTGCTGCAAGCGGATGGCAAAATCATCCCAGTCTCGTGTTTGTTTAGGAGACCATACGATTTCTGAAAGAGCACTGATTCTAGGCATGAGCATGTATTCGGCATATTCCTCGGTAGCAATATACTCGGTCCAGAGAGTTGCCTCGGCTCCGAGAATATGTTTTTTCTGCTTTTTTGTCAGAACTTCAGGAATGGGTTCGAACTCATATACTTTTTCTATCGGAGCCCAGTATCCAATGGCAAGTGGTTCTATCTCACTATCGGCCTGATAACCGTCAAAGTATAGGTGGGAGTAGGGGACCATTATCACATCATGGCCTTGTGTTGCAGCATCGATCCCGCCCTCGATACCTCTCCACGACATGACAGTGGCATCAGGTGACAGTCCGCCTTCAAGAATTTCATCCCAGCCGATAAGTTTTCGGCCTTTGGAATTGAGAAATTTTTCGATTCGCTTGATAAAATAACTCTGCAGTTCATGTTCGTCTTCGAGTCCCTCATCTTTTATGCGCTGCTGACATTTAGGGCACTCCTTCCATCGATCTTTAGGGGCTTCATCGCCTCCGATATGTATGTATTTTGATGGGAACAACTCTATGACTTCTGTCAGAATATCTTCCACGAACTTAAATGTTTCATCATTTCCAGCACAATATATATCCTTGGAAACACCCCATTTTGTCCTGACTTCAAAAGGGCCTCCGGTGCATGAATATTCAGGGTAAGCTGTCAGTGCTGCTACAGAATGACCCGGCATTTCTATTTCAGGAATGATCGTTATAAAACGCTTCCCGGCATACTCCACTATTTCTTTGATTTCTTCCTGTGTGTAATAACCGCCGTACTCTATGCCGTCGTATTCTTCGGTTTTTCCAATGATCGTTTCCTTGCGTATCGACCCCACCTCAGTTAGTTTTGGATATTTTTTGATTTCAATTCTCCAGCCCTGATCTTCGGTAAGGTGCCAGTGAAAAGTATTTATCTTATGCATGGCAAGATAGTCGATGTACTTCTTGATGAATGATACAGGGAAAAAATGTCGGCAGACATCCAGGTGCATCCCCCTGAAAGGAAATCTTGGGAAATCTTTGATGACGGCAGCTGGAATTGTCCAGACGATATCTGAGTTTTCATTGGCACTGCGCTCGATTTCTGGCGGAAGCATTTGACGGATGGTTTGGACAGCATAAAATAATCCCTTTGCATGATTGGCTTTAACCGTGACTGATTTGCTTGTTGATTTTAGCTCGTAGCCTTCTTCACCGAGTTTGCCTTTTGAAAGGTTTGAGGAAAGCAGTATGAAATTGCTGTCTTGGACAGTACCGGAAGATTCAGTGACCAGTAGATTCATTCCGCTGGCCTTTTTTATTATTTCTCCAAAATATTCACCGACAGATTCTGTATTTTCCCCACCCTCAAAAAGAATTCTTGTTTTGTCGTCAATAATAAAGTTCCCCTTTTTGTGAACTACTCTTACAGGTTTCGGAATAATTTTTATCTCTTTTACGGCCTCTTTCTTTATTTTTAAAGCCGGTTTTGAGATAATGCCGCATCTAAAGATGGAACCAGCAGCTATCATTACAAGAAAGACAAATTGCAGGTAATTCATTTTAGCTTTCATTACAGAACCACCTCCTTCTTATGAAAAATAAAGAAAACGCGTGTATAAAACGCTGCATAAAAGCCGGCGGAAGTGAGAATTGCGTTTTTTATTATAGTATTTATCTCCTATTTCAGCTCTTTGATCCGGATGTTGCGGAACTCTATGCGGGAACCGTGGCCGAGAAAACCAATATGGCCTTTATCTCGCTTAAGACCCGGATGATCCTGTCCATCTATGGTTCCGGATATGCTTGCATGGTCGATATCGGCATCAACAATTGTGACACCATTGAGATTTACCGTAATATTTCTGCTCCTGGCAGTTACTTCCTCATAGTTCCACTCGCCAACTGGCCTGAGATGACCGCGTTTGGCCGGGACAACACCGTAGATAGAACCGTGGTACTGATAGGGCTTTAGGTCCTTATATATATGGGCAGTATTGTCCAGTATCTGGAGTTCCATTCCAACATATGCAGCATCTCCGGTCAAGGGAGTGCGAATCCCCAGACCGTTATTCGCTCCAGGAGAAAGCTTGAACTCAAATCGCAGGATGAAGTCATTGTACTCTTTTTCCGTGTATAGGTTCCCGCTGCTGTGCTCTGGATATATGACAATCTTGCCCTCTTCGGCCACATATCCATTGGTATCGCCTGTCCACCCGCTAAGGTCTTTGCCGTTGAATAATTGTTCGAAACCCTCTGTGATTTCATTCTCGGTTAGCCCGGTGTGATATTTCTCGGGGATAATCTCATGGATAAAGATATTACGGAAATAAAGTGGACTGTTATGCGACTGGAGTTCTATCTGTCCGGTCGGATAAATCGGTTTGTCTCTTTCCCAGTAGTTTTCCATTACTACATTATTAACTACCAGAACATCGTTCAAGTGAACAGTTACCCGATCGCCTATCATCTTAATTCGGAAAGTGTTCCATTCTCCAATGGGATTATCTACACATTTCAGCGGTTTGTTAGGATTTTTCTTATTATTATACAGTCCGCCAGAGCCTTCAGGCCATTGTTCTGGATCCCAGATTTGTACTTGAGGCGACCCGCGGAGATAAATGCCGCTGTCACCATGTTTTTCGATTTTCCAGTCCACCAGCAGTTCGAAATCAGTATAGTCTCTTGCAGTACAGAGGCTGTGTCCTTTGCCGTCAAAAACGAGGGTCCCGTCAACGACTTTCCAATGCTCATTCATGAACGAATCAGCCTCTGCCTGAGCTTTATTCAATTCTTCAGAAGTCATTTTTGCCCGGCTCACAAGATCTCCCACAAGGCCTTTCCAGCCTGACAGATCTTTGCCGTTAAAGAGAGGATGGAATCCTTCCTGTTCCAGAATAGTTCCGATATATTTCTCAATCCTTTCCTGTTCATAGCTGTCTTCTATGAGGCTGGTTGATTTCTTAAGTACTGATATTACCTCAGGCCCGCTGAGCCCGGTCTCATCTCCAGTTTTAGGCATTGCAATTCTTGCTGCAGTCCATGCGGCTGTAACTTGAGAATTCTCGTCGTCCATATAAGATGCTGCAAGCTTAAGCGAATCCAGTATTTTTATATCTGCAAGTCCGGAGAGCACGATATTTGTGCCTTCGGTTTCTGTCTCAATATCCAGGGCCTCTTTTAACATGCTCAATTTTTCTTCGGAAGGCAGTTCAGCCTTATTCACGAGGCGTATGTATCCTTTGAGACTGACCAGTTGATGTTCTTTGTTCTCAGTACTTCGGCAAATATTGAGCAGTGCATCCACAGCTCTGAGTTCTGGCCAATCCGCCAGGGTAAGGATAGCAGCATTTTTAATTATCGGGTCTTTGTTTTTTGTCTCTGCTGCTACGGTTTGAAGCGCATGCTCTCCACCTATTTTTGCAAGCGGCATCAGCAGGTCGACCCGTTTTGTGCCCTCTGTTTTTTCCATCGCAGCAAGCAGCAGTTCAGCACGTTTTTCTTGATCTGGGATTAGATTCGCACTTGCTATAACGGCATTTTGTGTGGCTGCTATTTCTGAGCTGTCTGTAATTGATAGCAGAATATCGATTAAGCGCGGCAAATCTCTTTCGCTTACAAGATTTTCGAGTCCGGAAAGAGCAGCAAGCCGGGCTGTGTCATCTTCGCTTTCGGTCTGGGCAAAGACGATATCCAGATGTTCTTTTGCATGCCGCGCGGATAGTATTTCTATCAAAGCAGCACAGGCTAAAGGCGGGTAGGATTCCAATGATTCTGCTGCTTTGGAAACTACCTGGGGGCCGGGCAAACACATGAGGATTTGTTTCAAGACCGCAATTTCATCTTCCTTGCCTGTCTGCATAAGTGCAAATAAATCAGAAATTACCTTATCACCTCCGAGTCGTGCTGCTGCTTGGATTGCAGCCATCCGGACAGATTTTTCTCCGCACTTTAATGACTCAAGAATGACAGGAAGTGCTGATTCATCTTTTCGTCGTCCTAACATGGCTATTATTTCGGCCCGGGGTTCTGGCGGGACATCGGCCATTTTTTCGATCCATCTTGCTGTTGCTTTTTCACCCTGCACAGTGTTGGCAAGTGCAAGAGCTCGCCAGCGGAGTTCTTTATTCTGACTGTCCATGCATGCTAGGAGGTCTTCAAAGACATTCTCGCCTAGATTTGCTGCCAGTACACTTAAAGCACTGCAAGGGATATTGGTCTCATGGGGTGCTGTGTAGTTTTTAATAAGGCTGCGGCAGATCCTTGCCGCCTGCTCTTTTCTCCCTGATTCGGCTAGACGCTGCGCATATAGTAAGTATAGGGAAGGAGCCTTTGCTCTTTCGTATGGAGATGCTGATACTGAAACTTTATCCAGTACTTTCTCAGATGAGGGATCACCTATATTAGCAAGAGCGTATAATGTTACACTCCGGAGGTTTTTATCTCTACTGGCTGCATATTCCATGATTTTTTTTGCTGCCCTTTTACTTCGAAGTTCCCCGAGAGCTTTGATAACTGTAGTCTTTTTTGCACCCGTGGAATAATCAATTGATTTTAAGAGTGCCTTTTCTGCTTCAGGTGTACGGATTGCTAGCAGTGCCTGAACTGCTGGTTCACACAGCCTGTTATTCAGGAGAAATCTGCTTAAGGGTTTTACAGATTCTTTTTTTCCTGCAAGTTGAAGTTGATGGATCAAAAAAGCCTTAACCTCGCTGTTTGTGGCTGATTCCAGTGCCTTGATGACTGCTTTGGCATACATTTCACGCTCTTTTTCAGCACCTGTTCTATTTACATAAGTTGCCAGGCCGTTAAGGGCAAAGCGGACTCTGGTATCGTCACCTGTCCCTGGCGGAGTCAGCATCCTGCAGATTTCAAGAATTCCTGCCGGGCCAAGCCGGATGAGTTCAGAAGCGTATTTGTCTCTTTCCGCGGTATCACTGGCAGGAAATTTGGCCAGGGTGTCCACAACTTTTGTCTTCAGCGTTCTTACATCGTCTGAAGCTGTGACTGAGGAGGCAATAAACAGTAACCCTAACATCATTATTATTATTGACTTTTTGTTAATTTTCATATTTGTTGCTCCAAATAAAATCTGATTTATAGATGCCATGGTGCGCGCATTGGTTGATGGACAAGACGGTTTGCCTCTTCATCACCGATAAAGCGCTGTTTATTCGGGTCAAAACGAAGCGGTCTTCCTAAGCGGACTGCAATCTTGCTCAGATTTACAATGGTACAGGAACGATGCCCATTTTCTTCGTTTAGGGCAAACTTTTTCCGTGTTCGGACTGCCTCTGCAAAATCTGTCACCTGCGGTTCAGGATCTGGCAAAGCAGCCAGTTTTTCTTTTAAATTAGGAATGTCAGATTCAAAACCTTTGAATAATTTTCCGTTCGGCCCTTCAATAAATGCGGCATTTTTATCTTTATTTTCACCATCCAGAATGATTTTGCAGCCATCCGCGTATTTCAGCTGAATGCGCCGCCAGCTTCCACAGGCATCAGGATGCTGCTGTGGACAGTCGGCTTCGATTTCGACAGGGCTTGTGTTATCTTTGTCAAGAATATATTGAACAGGGTCAAGGTAATGCATCCCCATATCTCCGAGTCCGCCTCCGTCATAATCCCAGTATCCTCGAAATGTGCCGTGTACTCGATGGGGATTATAAGGCTTATAGGGCGCAGGTCCAAGCCACATGTTGTAGTCCAGTTCTTTAGGTACAGGTTCTGGTTTTATGTTTGTTTTTCCACTCCAGTAAAATTTCCAGTCAAAACCCGTTATTCCGCTGACCGTCACTTTTAAAGGCCATCCCAGCATATTGCTTTGGACCAACTTTTTGATCGGTTTGACTGTTGTTCCAAAACCGTAATATTGGTCTTTAAATCTGAACCACGTATTGAGCCTGAAGATTCTGCCGTTTTTTTGTACCGCCTCGACAACTTTTTGCCCTTCGCCGATTGTCCGGGTCATTGGCTTTTCGCACCAGATATCCTTGCCTGCCTCAGCCGCAGCGATTGAGATTAATGCATGCCAGTGCGGAGGTGTTGGGATGTGTACAATATCGATATCCGAGCGTTCAAGGACTTCTCGGAAGTCTTTGTATCCTCTGACTCCGGACCCGGCGATTTCAAGCGCTGTATTTAGATGCTTCTCATCAACATCACATACTGCAAGGAGTTTTGCTTCTGGATACCGGAGATGTCCCTTTCCCATACTGCCAACTCCTATGACGGCTTTTGTCAGTTGATCGCTTGGTGCTGTATAGCCTGAGCCCCCGAGCACATAACGCGGTACGATTGTAAATGCAGCGGAAGCAGCAATTGTGTGCTTGATAAAGTCACGCCTGGTGATTGATTTTTTCCCTGTCATGTCAATCTCCTAGGGATGAAATATAATAACGGACATTCATGTTTATTTCGAATGTCATGTTATGGTCTATTTTACACTAAGAATTTCCTTTCGGAAATACTTCTTTTTGTAATGTTTTGTCCGAACTCCATAGTGTCTTTTGACTATTTTATAAAGATAAGAGTTTGGATTAAATACAAAAAGGATGATAATATTATCAGACAGGAGGTATTACGATGGAAAATAAGCCGATCGCTCTCGTTACTGGTGCAGGTCAAGGTATTGGCCGGGGGATTGCAATCGGATTGGCAAAAAATGGATTTGCTGTTGTGGGAAATGACATCAAATACAATCCTGAAAATAAACAAACCGGGCTTTTTGAAGTAAAAGAACGAGTGGAAGAATTAAATGCTGTTTTCTTGCCTGTTCAGGGGGATATTTCTTCATTAGATGACCATGAGGAAATCTTGAATAAAGTCCTCGATAGGTTTGGAAGGCTTGATGTCCTGGTAAACAATGCCGGGGTAGCACCCGAAAAGAGATTGGATGTTCTTGAAACAACTCCGGAAAGTTTTGACAGGCTTATGTCTGTAAATACAAGAGGAACGTTTTTTTTGACACAGAAAATCGCCAACCAGATGATAAAGCAGATTGAGCAGGAATTACCGCTGAAGCCGTGCATTGTTTTTATATCATCGATCTCTGCATATGTCTCATCACCTTCCAGGGCAGAATACTGCATTTCCAAGGCTGGACTCAGCCAGGCAGCAAGAATTTTTGCAGACCGCTTATCTGAGTACGGAATAAATGTTTATGAAGTCCGACCGGGAATAATTAAAACAGACATGACCGCCACTGTTCAGGGAAAATATGATAGGCTTATCGCAGAAGGCTTGATTCCCCAAAAACGTTGGGGCCTCCCAGAAGATGTCGGGAAAGCTGTTGTTGCACTTGTGAAAGGATACCTTGGATATTCCACCGGACAGATTATTGAAGTTAGCGGCGGAATGAATATACGGCGGCTGTAACTTTCAATTGATGGCCTGCCGCTGGTTATAAACTGGTTATAAATAAGAAGGAGGCTGTGAGGGATGAAAAGATCCGGGGAAATTTTTTCAGAGCTTAAACTTAACCGACTGATTGCTCTTCTTAACCCTAGTAGTATTGAAGAATGTGTTACAGCCTATGAGACTTGTAAGTCTTATGGAGTCATCCTTGAAATTGCTTTTCGCTCTGAATATGCAGTTGAAGGCATCAAAGCTGTCATTAAAAAATATCCTGATGCTCTTCTGCTTGCAGGCACTGTAATGACCCGCAGACAGGCTGAGGATGCTATAAGTGCAGGAGCTTCTGGAGTAGTATCAACGGATTATATCCCTGAAGTAGTGGCTGCCTGTGTGAATAAGGATATAATGTGCATACCAGGCGGATTGTCAGATGCTGGAAAGCAACTTGCTCAGAAAGCGAAAGAATATGGATGCTCTCTTGAGGAGCTCAGAAAAAAATATCCCTATCAGTGGGTCTACAAATTGTTTCCTGCTTTTACTGGGAATATTTCAAATGTAGAACTTTCCTGTTCATGGAAAGGGCCTTTTAAGGATCTAACTGTAATCTATACAGGGGGGATTAATCTTTCAACGCTTAAACAGGCAGTACAGATAGATCCGGAAGGAATTTTTTGTGCTTCTGCCTTGGTCAAACACGTAAAGGAGCCTTCCAGGATGAAAGCAGAAATCGAACAGTGGAAAGAAGTCTTAAGGCAAAAAGAACACAAGCCGGCTGCGGTTCCAATAAAAAAACATTCTGATTACTACCACAGAGATAAAGTGGTTACTTTCGGAGAAATGATGATACGTTTGTCTCCGTCTAAAGGGATCAGATTTAAACAGGCTAAAAGTTTTGATGTACATTTTGGCGGAGCCGAAGCCAATGTTGCTGTTTCCCTTGCTCAGTTCGGGCTAAATCCTGTTTTTGTTACGGCATTTCCAGAAAATGACCTTGGGGATAAAGCATGCAGCACATTAAGGATGTTCGGGGTTGATACGCAGTTTATTGTTCGAAAAGGAAATCGTTTAGGGATTTATTATCTGGAACATGGTTCGGGCCCGAGGCCGTCAAAAGTAATCTATGACCGAAGTCATTCATCAGCTTCAGAAATAGTTCCCGAAGATTTGGATTGGGAAAAAGTGCTGGATGGTGCGAAGTGGTTTCACTGGACAGGAATTACTCCAGCCTTGAGTGATTCTGTTGCAGAAGCTTTGCGTGAGGGACTGGAAGTTGCACAAAGCAGGGGAATCCCTGTCAGCGTGGATTTGAATTACCGCAGGAAACTCTGGAGTAGAGAAAAAGCATGTAAAGTTATGGAGAGCCTGATGCCTTTTGTGGATATTTGTATCGGAAACGAAGAAGACCCGACAGATATATTTGGCTTAAAGCCGGAAGGGACCGATGTTTCTGCAGGAAAATTGAGTATCGAAGGATATAAAGAGATTACAAAGGCTCTCGCAAAGCGTTTTGGATTTAAAAAGGTTGTGCTGACGCTCAGGGAAAGCATATCTGCTTCTGAAAATTTCTGGTCAGCCTGCTTATTTGATGGAAAAACTCTTATCCAGAGCTCCAAATATCATGTAAGGATTATTGACCGTATAGGAAGCGGCGATGCTTTTGCTGCTGGCTTGATTTACGGTATTATAACGGGAAAATCAGATTCTGAGGCGCTTTCTTTTGGCGTCGCTGCTGCCTGTATTAAGCATTCGATATTCGGCGATTTTAATATTGTCAGTATAAAGGAGGTGGAGCATTTTCTTGCAGGAGGGATAACCGGGCGAGTCCAGAGATAAAAAAATAATAAAATATTATTCGTGAAAGAATAAACAACTTATCATTTTAAAAGAGCACCAGTGGATGTTTTCTTTGAGATAGTTCCATTACTCGATCTTGTGCCGGAAACCGATTTCGGCCTGAATAGTACGATAGGCGTGAGATATTATTTCTAACAAATAAGAAGGAATAAGTGACCCCCCTATAACATTCAACTCTTTTCCCATGCACCTATATTTCTCTATGAGCGTGCTAGTCTAGCCTTTGATCATTCAAAACGCAGTGCATCCACCGGGTTTGCGATGGCAGCTCTGATGGCCTGAAAGCTTACTGTTGACGAAGCAATCACAAACGCAAGAACTGCCGCCAGGATAAATATCCAGAAGTTAATATTAGTGCGGTAAGCAAAATTCTGAAGCCAGCGGTTCATGGCATAATAAGCAATAGGCAAGGCGATAATGCTTGCCAGAAGTACACATTTTGTAAATTCTTTGGATAGGAGCAGAATGATGTTTGGAACTGAAGCCCCAAGAACTTTTCTGATGCCGATTTCCTTTGTCCTCTGTTCTGCTGTAAAAGAGGCCAGACCAAAAAGGCCAAGGCAGGCAATGAAGATAGCAAGCAAGGTAAAATATTTAAATATCTCGCCTGATTTCTCTTCTTTTTTATACATTTCATCATAATTATCATTAAGAAAATAATAGTTTAATGGACGATCTGGTGAAAATTCTTTCCACTTAATCTTTAAGAAAGTTAGGGTGTCTTGAATATTTTAAGGCCTGACCTTGTTCTTTTTTAAATTTCTAATGGTGGTTTTCAGATAGTGTCTTAACATTTCTTAACTAATTTCCATCTTGCTTTTTATTAAAATATGCAATTTTTGTGCCAAAATATTTTTAATGGCTTAGAAATAGATAGAAGCACAAAATTAAACAGAAAGTGTTTCTACATCGAACACAAAGTGTCCGCCAGCGAACAAAAAATTTAAGAAGAAAAATTTATCGTTATTGCTGGTATATTGCTCTTGCAAGGTTTCGAATTCCTTATTATAAATCAGCAAGAATCATACCATATGATGTTATGATTTGTCGGTAAAAGCAATATGGATGCTCTAAACAAAAGCCTAATCTACAAAATATCCAAGTTGGTATACGATCTTGTAGTCTTTTGCACTTTACGAGGTCCGAGCAGATGTGCTGTTTTCTAACCTTAAAACATATTTATTTGACCCTTATTTTTATTTGTAATAAGCTGTCTGCGAGTTATGTTTTTTCTTGGATATTAAAAAAAAGATGCGTTCTAAAACTCTGTATCTGCTGTGTAATGCCCACCTTGATCCGGTCTGGCTGTGGGAATGGGAGGAAGGTGCAGCAGAGGCCCTTTCGACTTTCCGAATGGCAGCCAGTCTCTGTGAAGAATTTGAGGAATTTGTTTTTAACCATAATGAGGCACTTCTTTATCAGTGGGTTGAAACATACGAACCCGAGCTTTTTGTGAATATCCAGGAACTTGTGAAAAAACGGAAGTGGCATGTCATGGGCGGGTGGTATTTACAGCCGGATTGTAATATGCCGAGTGGTGAGTCTTTAGTTAGGCATATTCTGCAAGGCAGGCTTTATTTCAGGAGAAAATTCGGCGAAGAACCTAAGACCGCAGCAAACCTGGATTCTTTTGGTCATTCGAGGGGTTTGGTGCAGATATTGAAAAAATCGGGTTATACATCATACCTATTCTGCCGCCCGGATAAGAATGAACTGACGCTTCCAGCAGACGATTTTGTGTGGGTTGGGTATGATGGCTCAGAGATATTCGCACATCGTGCCCGGGACCATTACAACTCAGAGAGAGGTAAGGCCAGTGAAAAAGTCATACACTGGATAGAAGAAAATCCTTCTCGTCAAACTGGACTTTTGCTCTGGGGAATCGGTAACCATGGAGGGGGTCCTTCAAGGGAAGACATTAAGAAACTTCGCGATTTGAATGGTGAAAAGTCAGAGTGGAAAGTTTGCCATGCGACACCCGAGGCCTATTTTGAAAAGCTGGATCAGAATAAAGAGTGCCTTTCCCGCCATGTTGGTGACCTTAATCCCTGGGCAGTAGGCTGCTATACAACCATGGCTCTTGTCAAACAGAAGCACCGTTTGCTGGAAAATATGTATTTTTTAACAGAAAAAATGGTGACGCACGCCGCCCTACAGAAACTTATACATTATCCAAGGAAGAAACTGAATGAGTCTTTGGAAGATCTCCTGTTCTGTGAATTTCACGATGTGCTGCCCGGCTCGTCAATTTCAGAGGTAGAAACTTATGCTCTCCAGCGCATGGATCATGCCCTGGAAATCCTATCACGGCTGAAAGCCAGAGCGTTTTTTTCTTTGCTCAGCGGGCAGCATGAAGCTCAAGAAGGAGAATTTCCCATATTTGTTTATAACTCTCATCCGTATCCTGTCAACGAGACAATCGTCTGTGAGTTTCAACCGGCAGAGCCGAATTTTAACCGTAATATATTCTGGCTTCCTGAGATTTTCGACAGCAGCCACAAGCCTGTCCCTTTTCAACTGGAGAAAGAGAGCAGTAATGTTTCTATAGATCACCGCAAGAGGGTAGTCTTCAGGGTCGAGTTGGAACCCGGGCGGATGAACCGTTTTTCATGCTGGCTGAATGAAGTTAAAGCTGGGGTGGAGATAAAGGAGATAAAAAAGGAACCTTTTGTGTTTCGGTCTGATAAATTTGAGATTTCAGTAAACCCAAAGACAGGTTTTATGGACAGCTATGTTGTCAATGGGATCCGGTTTTTAAATCCTGACTCGTTTTGTCCTTTAGTTATTGAGGATTATTCTGATCCTTGGGGAATGAAAGTCCATTCTTTCCGGAATATCAAGGGACATTTTACTTTAATGACTGGAAAAGAAGCTGCGCGGTTTGCTGGAGTCTCATCCTCGGAGTTGAAGCCTGTCCGGATAATTGAAGACGGCCCTGTCAGAACAGTGGTTGAGTCTTTGTTTAAACATGGCCATTCATCTATGTGTATGCAGTACAAGATTCCTAAAAAAGGGAGTGAATTTGAGGTTAAACTGAGGGTGTACTGGAATGAAAAGGATCGAATGTTAAAACTGTCAATCCCGACTCCATTTACAAACGGGGATTGCAAAGGACAGGTGGCATATGGGGTTGAGAGTCATAAAAAAGAAAAAGATGAACTTGTAGTTCAAAAATGGGTGGGCATGATTTCATCTGACCGGAAACATGCTTTGACAGTTATCAATGAAGGAATTCATGGTTTTGATTATGGGGACGGTGAACTTCGGCTTTCACTTCTGCGTTCTGCCGCATATTCTGGCCATCCTGTTGGAGAAGGAATTTCTATTGTCCCTCAGGACCGATTCGAAGCACGCATAGACCAGGGCGAAAGAGTTTTTCGTTTCTGGGTTAATGGCGGAGATGCTGCCGAACGTTTTGAACTAATAGACCGGGAAGCTCTTATTAAGAACGAGCCAATGGTTGTGCTTTCATGTTCTCCTCCAGGTACGGGGAAAAACCCTTCTCCCACAGTTCAGCTAAGTGATGGAGCGGTTCTAATAACAGCTGTCAAGATGGCCGAGGAGCATAACTGGATGATTATTCGCCTTTTTGAACCGACAGGAAAGGAAAGGCCAGCCCGGATTGTAATTCCTTATATGGACCTTGCATTTAATGTTTCTCTTAATGCTTTTGAAATAAAGACAATGGCCGTTGATCTTGACACAAGGGAAATATTTGAAGTTGACTTGATGGAGAACAAAGTCAGTACTTGAATGACAGATTTCCTGAACAGAGAATAAATTTGACTTAAGCATGATGAAAAACATAAAAAAAATGCCGGTTTCAGTTGTCCTGGTAGGGATGGGAGGTTATGCCCGGTATTACCTGATGACACTGTTGAAGGAATTTTCTCCTGATGAAGTAAAGCTTCTTGCTGTTGTGGATCCTTTTCCTGAACTCTTAAAGCAGCATCATATATTGAAACAGCAGGGCATCCCGATTATTGATTCGCTGAGCAATTTTTATGGGGAAGGTCATTCTGCAGATCTTGTAATTGTATCGTCTCCAATCCATTTTCATGTTCAGCAGAGCTGTGA
>Ga0315543_1000249_pt1 | contig 67975 bp, 58 predicted proteins | sample SalMarSW160210MG_2_FD_203098 | JGI IMG/M metagenome (GOLD analysis project Ga0315543, IMG submission 203098) | Salt marsh sediment microbial communities from the Plum Island Ecosystem LTER, Massachusetts, United States - Salt Marsh Sediment SW1601-210 ... | reverse complement strand
ATCAAAGAGCTATAGGTTGTTATTTTTTACCCGACTACGGTCCGGTTATCTCTGTGAACCGCCCCTTGCGGACCCGCACGAGGGGTGGTGTGGGGAGGGGGAGCTAAAATCTCCCCCTTACCCGATTGGGCAATGGATCTGTTTGCGCTGCCTCCAATCAGGCTCCTTTATCTTTGTCGACTACGGTAAGGATGTCAGACATAGTGTCCAACCCAAGTTCAACGAAGAACTGACCGGCCTTCTTATGAACTTGGGCTTTTCTCTCGGGGTCTTTTTCAAGTTCTTCGCAGAAGCGCAGCACTCCCAACTGCCAAGCCTTATACAGATCGTTCACGTGTATCGCGACGTATTTGTCAGAATTGTTCCTCCAGTCGATGGTGCGCTGCATATCTTGAACAGCCGCCGATCCAAATGCATAGTTGATGTAGCGAGCCTTTCCTTCAGATCTTAATTTAGAATCTGGCGTGAAAGTGTGCAAAAGGCCACAACGAGCAGCATACAAATCTAGAGATGTGCATGCCAGTGGCTTAGCTTTGAGAAGATAGGTATCAACCCATTTTATGAAGCTGGGTTTGGTAGCGAATTCTTCGGCACTATCAAGCCATCCAACGGTATCGATCGCTGAGTAAATGAGGATGAGAGCTGAGTGCTTGAGTTTCTTTTCGATGCAAGATTCTATGCCAGATGCGAGCAACAATATGTTTTCGTACAGGGGAAATTCAGTCATAAGACCTCCTTTTTATGAGGCCCAACGCCGAACTGTGCGGTGCGTCTTTTTGCATCCGCACCAGTGACAGGTTATGGACGACGTGCTGTATACTCATCTAACAGCCTGCGAATCATTTTTTGATACTGAGTATTGTATTTTTTCGCTTCATTTTTGAAAAAATCCACACTGGCTTTGCTTAGAGCAATAGTGACCTTAACAGTTTCATCCTTTAAAACCAGTTCTTCAGGTGTAGGTAGGAAGTCAGAAACAACCTTCACTTTTCCCATAGGTTCATCCGTGTATTTTATTTTCTCTTTCATATATTTTCTTACCTTTCCGCCAATATCCGGCACCAATAATTCTGATTTTGTTGTTTCGATACGTAAATCTTACGGTCATGATTCCTTCGGAGACTCTGCCGAGGCAATAAAATCTTTTCTCTTTATCGCCGTGTTCAAGATCTTCTAGGATCACACGACTAAAATCAAGAAAGGCGAGCTGAGCCATGGCAAAAGAGACGCCATGTTTCTTTTGATTTAATTCATCCTTCGCAGAATCCCATTCAAAATCAGATCGATTTCCCATTGGTTTAAGATATGACAGATCAAGATGTGTGTCAATATAATTATATGGCTATTTATATGGATTTAATGTCCATAACGATGAAGTCAGGGGCAGCCAGGGCTTTCTCTGACTCCAATAAAAACGATTAATTTTCAATATATCGAGACGTTCGAAAATCGGCCCGGTCCTGGCTGTCCACTGCACTGACAGGTTAGACAATTCCTCAAAAATTAGAGGTGGTTAAAGCATCAAGGAATTGTTGAATATTTTCTCTTACTGAGCGATTTACAGATTCACGCGCCCGTTGAATATAATAAAAAGAATACCCTGCGGAAACTGTTGAAGAATTTGCAATAGTTTTACTGAAAATAACTTTTCCAGACTCTCGATCAATAATATCATAACGGGCTTCGGCATCTGTTGTCAGGTTTAGTCCTGCGCCAGGTGCGTCGAATTTTAACACAGTAACTGTCACCGAAACATTACGCTTAGAATAGTCATCGAAAATCGCCATAACATCAAATGCTTTTTGTAAAGCATCTCTCCATGTCTCACGAGTTCCTATCCCAAAATCAATATCACCAGTCGCTTCCTTTGGGCCTGCAGCTGAAACGGTAGTAGAGCGTAAGTTAGCATCTAATTTATTATATGATGATGAAACAGTTTCAGGAAAAAAATTTAATGGTTGTACCTTAACGGAACAACCGGCCAAAAATACAATTATAATTACGGCAACAAGTTTCGATTGGTTCATAATTCCTCCTTTAATTTAAAGTGTCTAACGTGGCGATGAGGGGCTGGCGGATTTATGGCAATAATGCTCATTAAAGGATGATGGTTTTAACACCGAAAACTGTGCCAGCGTAGTTAGTAGCCAGTCGCTCTCAATTGCATTGTTATATGGTTCAACAATGATCTATTCTTCAGGCTTTTCAAAGATGATTTCTAAATATTCAGCTTTACCAAAACCACCAGTAGAAGGAGTGAATATTTGTACTAAACGCCAACCTTCACGAGCATGTTCATGAATTATTTCTTTATAATCTCCTTCGGGTTGCCCTGTCACAAAGCTTGGTTTAAGCCTTACGAATTTATATTCCATTTTTTTATTACCTCCCATATAACGCCCGGGCTAACAGGTGCCCGGCGTATTTTCCGGGCATCCTCGTTAAGCCCGATGTTATGTGTTTTTATCCATCAATGTTACCATCTTTTAGGTAACTAAATTTGATGCCACACTTCCTACAACTACCTTTTGGAATTGTTGCACAAGCAGAACATCTAGGACACTTTAGACAAATAATCCAGGTTACTTGTAAAGCAATAGCTATAATAAAAAGAATGCTAAATAATACTAATTCAAATGGGGCTAGTTTATCAGGAAGATACAAAACTATAATTGCCAAGAAAATTAATATAAGAGAAATAATAGGTGTCCGATAGAAAGATTGTTTCATCTTTTTTATTTTTAATTTCTCATCCTCATTCGGGTATTGCCAATCCATAGTCATTTCATTTTAACCTTTATTAAATTGCACATAACGCTGAACTAACGGGCAGGCGGGGCACACCGCCAAAGGGTTTTTGAAATATAAAATGCCGCAAAGCCAAGAAGTGTGATTCGACTATTTAATAGCCTGTCCGGTTCAGTGAGTTGTTAAGTTTTTTAATTTTATAATCCGAGGTTTAAATAATGGTTTATAATCCAAACAACAGCGAGGCTAAGAATAACAATAATTACTCCAACAGCTATTTTCACAAGTATTTTATCGTACCAAGTAATTGGTTTGCTGAAAATTTTTTTATCCCTATTTTGGTGTGCATTGGTTTCGTCGATGGTTTTATTTGCTGCTATTTGTGCATTAGATATCCTTAATTCATAGCATGTTTTTAGATATGCAAATTTATCTCCTTGAAAGCGTGAACGAGGCCCAAGATTGATTTCATACAACATTTCTTCAGGTGTTAAAGATTCTATGCGTTTTTTTTTTTCGTCAGTAAGCATTTTAATGTCTTTAAAAACTTAACGACAAGGTAAGGGGCCGGGCGACGCAAACCAACTCACTTATTGAAGGCGAGAAAGGTTGCTGAATATCAGGCCATTAAAAAAGCCGGGAAAAAAGCCCGGTCGCTCTTCACCGATTTGTCAACCCTTTATTTCTATGTTGTTTTCCTGGCACCATTTTTTAAGTGCCATCTTTTGCCGTTCGTTTTCAAATTCGTACCAATCTTCAAGGACACCCTTGCTTTCCAGAAGATCCTTGTATCTTGAATATGCACCCTTCCGCCGAAAAATTGAGTACACGCTATCTAACTCTTCCGGCAAATATTCCGATGTGAATTCAATTACTAAAGCCTTGCCAAGGTCAAGTTCATTTTTATGAGGGATGACTATATATTTCTCCGGATCGTCAATGTCGTCCGGCAGTTCATCCGAATCACCCATTTCCGAAGTATATAATATTTCCCCTGTCTCCTTGCATAGGTAGGCGTTATGCATGAACTGCTGATCCATGCTTACAAATAAGAATCCATTTTCAATATCATCAAATGAGACAGCCATAATTCATTTATTCCGTTGGGGGTTAACGTGCCGATAACCGGCAGGGCGTTTCATAGCCCGGTCGTGTGAAACGCCTTGTTATCTGCATCTCAACTTCCTGCTTTCGATTGGTGTTGGGCTTGGCGACACGCGGACAGGAAAAGGCCCGGATCATCCGGTGTGAAGCGTATGTTACGAAACAAACCCGAGATTCTGCGAACTACAATATGAGTACAGAAAACAACGAAATCCAGTTTGCAAGGTGGTCCGCCTTTCCATGCTTTCGCTCGAAATATCTCGATTGCGAGGGCTCGAGACAAAGAGACTTCTGCAATGTCGTCAAATGGAATGACGAAAGTACTGAGAAGAAGTCGACATTGGATCTCGACCCGGTCGGAAAAGACGCGATACTCCTGCCACAGATTTCGTGGCATACGTTTCGATACATAGATCGGCTCAAGTGCGAAAGACGTCAATTTCTCTCCTTCCAGCAGATAACGCCCGGCGTGAGCAGCGCCGCCTGTGGCTTACCGGTTTAGGGACATCTTTCCCGGCGTCTGCTCCACGCCGATGTTGGCCATTTATTTTTTAATTCCTATCAGGTACCTGTAAAGCTTCTTGCATGTATTGTCAAAAGATTTCATTTCCGACTCATTATCCAAGTGGCGGCAATATGGACCCCCATCAGCATCGACAGATTGTCGAATTCTTTCTATTGCAGGTATGGAATACTCATTATTTAGATTCACATCTCGTATGATTTCTCCTCCAAGAAACCACAGATTCGTAAGATGCCTTTTTACAGTTTTATCGGAGAGACCGCTTTCCGCAAGGAAAACTGCGAATGGCTTAAATACCTCAAGCAACTGCCTACCGTAATTCAAATCCAGTTCGATACCCATCCATCGATCAGGCCATTCGTTGAAATCAGGGCATATGTCACTCAATTTTCTCATCGTTTATGAAGGCCAACAGGTATTAGGCGGCGGCAGCATAGTACCATATTAACAGTCGCCGCATAGTACCATAATAAAAGTTAAGAAACAGTCCATAAAACCAAGCAAATAGAATTGAACAAAATGCGGTGAACTTGTGCATACTTATTTGAATATATGTAAATTTAATTAATCTATCGGCTGTTTATATATAGGAATATTAGGTAGTTTTATATCCGGCACAAAGATTGCCTTATATCCTCAGTAGAATAGAATAAACAATAGTTGCCTTTATTACATAAAAATGATGAAACAAAAAGTAAGTGATGTCAATAAATTTTAGGAACAGTATGAACAGTATTTTGACTTGTAATTAGGGTCGGTGTGTCTCATGTATATTTTAAAAAAATTGATATTTCATTTCACACATGATATATGGTTCACCCGTCTTTTTAGACAATATTGGTTCTTGTAATAATCTTTTTTATTCACCTAAAATGTTTTTCCCGTGTGCTCGATAAATGTTTTATATTAATATCGTGATAATTCAAAATAGTCTAATACCAGACAGGATTACGTAACTCAAAGAATATTCCGCTAATTACGTTATCCTGTTTAATATCTGAAGGAGAGAATTATGATCCATATGCAGGGCGTAACCAAGTATTTCGGAGATGTATGCGCTGTATATCATGTAGACCTTGAAGTACGAAAAGGAGAAATCATGGGCCTGCTGGGACCTAACGGTGCCGGAAAGACCACTACCATGAGAATGCTTACTGGTTTTCTCAGGCCCACATCAGGCACTATCCGGGTCAAAGAATACGATATAGCCGAACAACCGCTGGAGATAAAGAAACTCATGGGATACCTGCCTGAATCAGCTCCGCTCTATCATGAAATGCTGACCTTCGATTATATGAACTACGTAGCGGATATCCGGGATCTTGATAAAAGCCGTAAAATCTCCAGGATAGACCACCTAGCAGACCTGTGCGGTATAAATGATGTTATGCATAAGCCCATAGGAGAGCTATCCAGGGGTTACAAGCAAAGGGTGGGCCTAGCCCACGCCATGATGAATGATCCGGAAATACTGGTACTTGACGAACCCACTTCCGGGCTTGATCCCAATCAGATCATCGAGATAAGGGATATTATAAGACAGATCGGAAAGGAAAAAACCATCATTCTATCCACCCATATACTGAGTGAAGCCGAGGCCACATGTGACCGCGCGGTTATCATCGACAGAGGGAAAATAGTCGCAGACGCGGACGTGGAAACACTCAAACAGTCGGCAGGAGGGGAACATGTTATCTACATTTCCCTTCGAAACGCCCGATTCGAAGAAGTCGAAGAAGGGCTAGGCCTTGTAAAAGGCCTTGAGGGGATTGAAAGGATGGATGAAGATAATGGTACGATCAGTCTAAGGCTTATTTGCAGATCCGGGACAGATATGCGCGAGGGGATCTACCATAGGATAAAACAGACGGACTGGATACTGCTGGAACTCCATCAGGAGGCCAGGACCCTGGAAAGGGTCTTCCAGGAACTCACCAGGGAGAAATAACATGAAACGGTTTGTTGACATATTTAGAAAAGAGTTCAAATCCTACTTTGTCTCTCCCATTGCTTATATAGTCATATCCATATACCTGCTGGTCACAGGGTGGTTCTTTTTTTCAACCTTTTTCATCTATAATCAGGCAAGCCTCAGATATTTCTTCGACCTTCTTCCCATAATATTCTCCTTTGTGATTCCTGCTCTTACGATGAGGCTTTTTTCAGAAGAGTTTAATATAGGATCCTATGAGATCCTTCGCACAATGCCGGTTACATTGCTTGATATTGTCCTGGGCAAGTTTGCCGCCGCCGTGGTTTTTACGGGGATAATGCTGGTACCGACCCTGTCCTATCCTGTATGTATCTCTTTCATGGGCGAGCTGGACTGGGGGCCGGTAGCAGGAGGATATATAGGCGCGATTTTTCTTGGAGCGGTATACTCGTCTATAGGCCTGTTCGCCTCGGCCCTCACCCGCAACCAGATCATTGCGTTTATTATAGGGGTTACCGTCTGTTTCGGCCTGACGCTTATCGACAAGATGCTGTTTTTCCTTCCTGGGTCGTTAGTGGGGCTTTTCCAGCAAATCGGCGCAGACTATCATTTTCAAAACATCGCAAAGGGGGTTATAGATTCCAGGGATATCCTGTACTTTTTGAGCGTTAGTTTTGTCGGTCTTTATGCAACAGTTCTTGTTTTAAAGGCCAGGGATTAGAACCGGGGAGAAATGCAGATGGGAATAAAAGAAAGGTCCGGAGACTTAATAAGATTCATAGTCTATTTAGTTGTTGTAGTGCTTATCAATGCGGCCGGCATGACCCTGTTTTTCAGGGTCGACCTAACCTCCAACGGGATCTACTCACTCTCCAGGGCCAGCAAGGAGGTGGTATCCACCCTGTCGGAACCATTGACTGTCAATGCTTTTTTCACCAAAAACCTTCCTGCCCCTTATAATAACACGGAAAGATACCTTCGTGATCTGCTCCAAGAATATGCTGTATATGCCAATAACTATTTCAACTACCGGTTCTACGATGTAAGCTCCGAAGACATAGAGGGGTATCAGGGTACCGGAACTAATCAGGCACTGGCCAGGAGTTACGGTATCAGTCCGGTCCAGATCCAGCATATTGAAAAAGATGAATTGAAATTCAAAACAGCGTATATGGGGCTTGTCATGATTCATGGCGACATGATCGAACCTATCCCCACCATTGCCTCGACTAACAGACTGGAGTACCGTTTTACTACTGCCATTCAGAGACTTAACAATAAGATCGGCGCGTTCCTCGGCCTGGAGGACAAGATAAAGATCAGGCTGTTCCTCTCCTCTTCCCTGGAGGCGGTCGCTCCCTATATACCTCTTGAGGGGCTTTCCCAACTTCCCGAAGAAATAGAAGGTATTGTTAACGAGCTTAACACAAGATGTTACGGAAAGCTGGAATTCCAATATGTGGACCCTTCGAAAGAACAGGATATAGAGAAGCAAATAGAGAGATATGATATCCTGTCACTTGAATGGCCGGATCTCCGGGAAAAAAATATCAAGTCCGGTAAAGGATATGCCGGTCTTATTATGGAACACGGGGACAAGTCCATGTCCATTCCCCTTATACAGGTCTATCGTCTTCCTTTTGTAGGTACGCATTATGAACTGACGGATGTGGATGTATTGGATGAGTCCATTAACAATAGCCTGGAATCCCTTTTAAACATAAATGAAGATATCGGTTATCTGGCTGACCATGGTTCTCCGGCTTTGTGGGGAGGAATTTCGGAACTCCAGGGGGTGCAAGACCAGGAGTCCCTTTCCAATTTTAACAGACTTGTATCCGGGACTTACAATATCAAGGAGATCCTCCTGTCGGAGGAAGAGATCCCGGAGGGACTTGACTGTCTCGTAATCGCGGGCGCCACGGTGGAGTTTACTGATTACGAGCTTTTTCAGATAGATCAATTCGTGATGAAAGGTAATAATCTGGCCTTATTCCTCGATGTCCTGGTCGCGGACGAGAGCGTTTCAAATGTGTCATTAAATCAGGGGAGCATGTTTGTTTCCCTGGACACGGGTCTTGAAAATCTCCTGAAGCATTACGGGGTAAGCATAAAGAGATCACTGGTGATGGATGAAAACTGCCATAAGCAGGAACTTTCACAGACCTATGGGGGCGGTGAACTTGATATCTACTTTATCCCCTATATCAAGGACAGATTTATAAACAAGGAGCTGCCCTTTATGAATAATATAAAAGGTCTGGTGGTGTCCAAGATATCGCCTCTGGAATTGAACCAGGAGCGTATCCAGACACAAGATATCAAGGCCCAGAGGCTTTTTTCATCGTCCGAGAGATCCTGGGAGATGAAGGATTCCATTAATCTCAATCCTCTGGCTATAAGCCCTCCATCCCAGGATTCCGAATTCGGCAGTATGCCCCTGGCATACATCCTTGAAGGAGAATTCACCAGCTATTTTGCCGATAAGCCAATACCTGAAAAGGAGTCCAAGGAAGAGGAGGAATCTCCAGAAACCGATGAACAAGAACCCCTAGAGGAAAAACCGGAGCTGGATCTATCCGGGATAAAGAGTGAAGGGGCGCTCCTTTCCAGGGGAAAGCCCGGAAAGATATTCTTGATGGGTTCTTCAGAGATTCTCAAGGACTATATCCTTGACTCGCAGGGAACCAGCACCAACGCCACTTTTATCCTGAACCTTATCGATTACCTGAACAACCGGGAACAAACTGCGATCATGCGGGCCAAGGAGACCACTTTTAATCCTCTTATGGAATTATCGGGGCAAGCAAAGTCCACGGTAAAGTATTTCAATATAGTAGGACTTCCCTTGCTGGCAGTGTTTTTCGGACTTTTTGTCTGGTTTAGGAGGCATAGCCGGAAGCAGAAGATCCGGGGGATGTTCAGTAGATAGTGTCCATCCAGAAACAGTTGATTTCTAGATGGAGCTTTCAGACTTCGACGAGCCTTCTCGGCCATGAGACATGTCGACGAGCTCATGTCGAGCCGCTCGAGGCCGAATGGCTCAGTCGAGGCGCAGTCAGCGAACAGCGGTAAGCTAAGGCTATGCTTTTAATGTCTTTTGGTGATAGCTGAATGCTGATTGCTGAAACGTTGGTTTGTGCATGAGCGCTGGATAGAGGGTTAGCTATGAAAATCAATAAAGAGTGGCTCATACTTGTTCTTATAATACTTGCACTTATCCTGTACCTTGTTTTGCGAGAACAGGACAGGGTCCATTACAGCCTACCTGATATCCCGCAAATTTTGCAGGGCGAGATATCCAGGCTGGAGATATCCAAACCCGAGGACGGGGCTGTTATAGAGAAAAGGAACGATAATTGGATTATCAGTCCCCAGGGATATCTGGCCGATTCGTTTCTTGTGGAAAGCATGCTTGAATCCGTTAAAAAGCCCCTTATTACGGCCATGGTTTCTGACTCAAAGAACTATACGCGTTATGGTCTGGATAGGGATAAAAAGATTGGTGTGAGGCTCTTCTCTGAAGATATTTTGAAGAGGGAGATGGAGCTGGGCGAAACAACAGACTCCGGCCGCTATACATTCATAAAACTGCCCGGAGACCACCGGGTCTATCATGCCAGGGATGATCTCCGGAATAAATTCAACAAGGATATAGACGAATTAAGGGACAAAACCGTCCTTTCTTTCAGCAAGCAAGATATCCGGGAGATGGAGATTACCAAGGATTCCAATTCCCTGGTCCTGGTTCTTGCGGAACAGGTTCAAGCTGAAGAAGACGGTGATAAAGCAAAAACAATCTGGCAGACTTCTGAGGGGAAAGAGGTGGAAGAATCATTACCAGAAGACCTGCTGTCGTCGCTATTTAGGCTGTCGTGCCGGGAGTATCTTTACGAGACAGGGAAAGAGGACTTAAAGAATCCATTGTACACTATCAGGCTAAAGGGTATGAAAGAATACACTCTTTCCATATTTTCCGGAATAGATGATGATCAGGCCTGCAAGGCCACATCATCTGAAAATGATTACGCCTTTATCCTGGCTGACTGGCGGGTTGATAAGATTATTGAAGCCGCTGATAAGATACTAGAGTGTCCGGAAAGATCCTAAATTAACATTTTGGAACGAAAGGAGATAAAAATGACCGCAAAACTTATCAAAGGGACGGAAATAAGGGAGGAAATCCTAAATGAGGTCGAAGAGGAGGTAAAGAAGATCAAGGCCGAGCATGGCATCGTACCGGGCCTTGTCACCATACTGGTAGGAGAGAATCCTGCGTCGATGTCTTATGTCAGCCTCAAGATCAAGACAGCAAACCGACTGGGCTTTAAGGAAATACAGGACAACCAGTCTGAAGATATTTCGGAGCAGGAGCTCCTGGCCCTGATCGACAAATACAATAACGATGATTCCATTCATGGTATTCTTGTCCAGCTCCCCCTCCCCGAACATATTGATGAAAAAAAGGTGCTGAATGCCATTGACCCGGATAAGGACGTGGACGGGTTTCATCCCGTCAATGTCGGGCGTCTCATGATCGGCGGTTCCGAGGTAAAATTTCCGCCCTGCACACCCGCGGGTATCCAGGAGATGATAGTACGTTCCGGGGTGGAAACCAGCGGTGCCGAAGTAGTGGTGGTGGGGCGTTCCAATATAGTAGGCAAACCCATCGCCAATATGATGCTTCAGAAAGGACCTGGTGCCAATTCAACCGTTACGGTAGTCCATACCAGGACAAAAGACATGGCTGAGCATTGCAGACGTGCGGATATCCTGATCGTAGCGGCTGGAGTCCCCGGTCTGGTTAAACCCGAATGGATTAAACCGGGGGCATGTGTAATAGATGTAGGTGTGAATCGTGTGGGTGAAAAGATAAGTGAAAAGACAGGTAAAAAAGTCGCTATTCTCCGCGGAGACGTGGACTTTGACGCGGCCAAGGAGATCGCCGGCTTTATCACGCCCGTACCGGGTGGTGTGGGCCCCATGACCATAACCATGCTGATGAAGAACACACTTGCTTCCCTGAAGTTCAAGCTGGGGATAGAGTAATTTTTTACGTTATATCATGATTATCCCTCTTATCCTAGAAAAGACGGTCAGCCTTTACGCGGATAGGGAGGCGGTTGTCTGCGGCGGAAAACGATTCTCCTATGGCCAGTTCACGGGCAGGGTCTATCGCCTGGCCAACTCTTTGCGTTCCCTGAATACGGTTAAGGGAGACCGCGTAGCCATCCTGCATCAGAATAGTCACGAATATCTGGAAAGCTATTTTGCCCTTGCCCAGGTGGGTGCTGTACTCGTGCCTCTCAACTTCAGGCTTTCTCCCGGCGAGCTTTCCTTTATACTCAAGGATTGCGGGGCCGAAATCTTGATTGCATCGGACCGCTTCGGAGAAAAGGTGGAGGCAATCCTTGGGACAGAGACTTCCTTAAGCCGTATCATGTGGACAGGCGCCGGCCCAAGGGAGATGGCCTGCGATTTCTTCGGTTATGAGGAATTGATAGATTCCGAACAAGACACTCCTCCTCCCGTACCCAGGCTAAATGATAGTGATATAGCCACTATATATTACACCAGCGGGACAACAGGGACTCCCAAGGGCGTCATGCTCTCCCACGGGAATATATGCTTCCATTCCCTTGCAGCTATTGCCGAGTTCAAACTAGATGATCATGATAATTGGATACACGTAGCCCCTCTCTTTCATCTTGCCGATGCATGGGCTACATTTGCCATTACCTGGGTGGGAGGCAAGCATATCATTGCCCCGGATTTTGAACCGTCCTTAATCCTTTCCCTTATGGAAAAGGAGGAGGTAACCATTACCAACATGATCCCCACCATGTTGAACATGCTTATCAACAGTCCTGATGCCGGGTCCATGCGCTTTGCGTCTCTCAGGGCTATCCTGAGCGGCGGTGCTCCCATAGCCCTGGAGATAGTGAAAGGAATCATTGAGACTTTTAAGTGTGAGTATATACAAACATATGGGATGACGGAGACAAGCCCATATATTACCGTCTCTATCCCGAAGAAGGAATTTTATAACCTTTCCCCGGAAGAGCTTCTGAATTACAGGGCCAAGACAGGCCGGCCTTTTATAGGAGTTCATCTGAAAGTGATCAGGGAAGATGGCACGGAAGTAAAAGCCGATAACACTGAAGTGGGCGAGATAATCGTGAAAGGAGACGTCGTAACAAAGGGATACTGGAATAGACCGAGGGAGACGGCTGATGCCATAAAGAACGGCTGGCTTTACACCGGCGACCTTGCCGTAATCGATAAGGAGGGATACGTTAATATAGTCGATCGAAAAAAGGATATGATCATCACCGGTGGGGAGAATGTATATTCAATCGAAGTAGAGAATGTACTGTATTCCCATCCCGCTGTTCTGGAGGCCGCGGTTATAGGCGTGCCCGACTCCAAATGGGGAGAGGCGGTAAAGGCTGTAGTGGTCCTGAAACCAGGTGTCAGGGCCTCTGAAGATGAAATTATCCGATATTGTAAAAGCTGTATAGCCGGATACAAGACACCCAAATCCGTTGATTTTGTCGCCGAAATACCCAAGACCGGTTCGGGAAAGATCTATAAGAAAAGTCTAAAAGAGATGTATCTTAAGTAATTATTTGCTCCCGGACTTGCTTCTCAATTGATCCATTTTTTTAATGGTAGCCTTTAAGTATTTTGCGAAATCGGCCCCGGTTTGAAATCGATTGTCAGGGTCTTTTTCCAGGGCCTTGTTTATTATCTGTTCGCACACCTTTGGAACCTTGGGGTTTATCTCCCGGGCCGAAGGGTGTTTTACCTGGGTAATCTGATAAAGAAGGTTTGTCATGTTTTTACCGTGAAAAGGAACCTGACCGGTCAATAATTCAAAGAAGACAGCCCCTAAGGAAAATATATCCGAACGTCCGTCCATCTTTTGACCGTTGACCTGTTCGGGAGACATATAATTAGGAGTTCCGAGAACAACGCCGCTTTTGGTCTGAGAGGATGAAATCGCCTTTGCGATTCCAAAATCCGTGACCTCTATCTTTCCATTTTTCAAAAGCATTATATTGCCCGGTTTAACATCCCTGTGTATTATCCCTCTGCCGTGGGCATAATCCAGGGCCATGGCTACCTCGCTAACCATGGACAGCACTTTCCTGAGAGGGAGAAGTGTCCCTTTTTTACAGTATTGACGAAGGTCATCTCCTTCCAGGAATTCCATGGCCAGAAAGGTCAGCTCATAGTCTTCTCCCACATCATAGATCGATACAATAGAGGGGTGTGACAACTTACCGGCGATCTCCGCCTCCTGAAAGAACCTGTTCTTTATCTCTTTTACCCTGGTCTCTTCAAACTCATCAGAGAATCGGATGGTCTTAATCGCCAGGCGACGGTGGATCTTGGGGTCCATGGCCTCATAGACTATGCCCATCGCACCTTGACCTATCTCCCTTATAATCTCGTAACGCCCCACGGTAGGTTTGATTTCCAGGTCGTCAACCACCATTATCTTTTGTTCTTTTTTGCCTTTGGAATCGCTTACAGGGACAGCGCCTATCACCTTTTTTAATTTGGGAATGCGTTCATTTAGGTCTCTGAAACTCCTGTCGTTTTGAGCTATATACTCATAAATTGCAATAGCCTTATTTATCATTCTTTTGCGTTCGTAATCCAGACCGAGGTTATAGATGACATCCTTCATGGAGGCGTCCAGGGGGCTGTTTCTGAATTTCTCAAAGGCGAGATCGAGCAAACCCTGGCTCTGAAAGCTCAAGCCCAGCATCCGGTTTGATTCCAGAAATTCCTTGGATCTGGTCTTGATTGCTCTCTGGGTGGTAATTAGATCACTGATGGAAACCTCCACGTATAATGTGACCAGGGCAAGGCAGATATAGACTGTCTTGAACCAGATATCCAGGGCTACGAAAGAGACAATGCCGATCAGGATAACAAGCAGGAAAAACCCCCCGATAATACTGATACGGTTGATCTGGACAGAACGGGGCAGGACAAATGAGGAAAACATGATAATCAACAAGAGAAAAAACCCTTCGATATGGGGCATGGCGGCCGGACGCCTCAGATAACCTCCACCGAGCAGGTCTTCCAGGGCATTGGCGATGAATTCCACTCGGGGCATTTTCGGATCAACAGGGGTATTTACAGACGCACTGTCTCCAGCCGTATAGCCCAACAACACGATCTTGTCGTCAAATACCGCGGGCACCTTTTTAACTTTCATAATATCGACAAATGAATAATAGGGAAAGGATCGCCTTCCTCCCTTAAACTTGATTAATATCTCCCCTCCCCGGAGCGGAATAAGGGATTTTGAGAGTTGAATCCCGTTGTCTTGGAAGGCAATCTCATCATATTTAAGCCCTATATACTCCAGGGCCAGCCTAAAGGCCATGGAGGGTATGATATGTCCCCTATAATCGAAAAGGAGCAGATGAAGACGACCGTCCATCAACCGGTCCGGGGAGAGGTTTATGTGGCCCAGGCCGTGGCTGTTAGAGACTAATTCCGGAAAAGGAGTGGTCAGCTTATTAACAGAGGGATAGTCTTTTTGTCTTGTTTGGATCCCTGTCAGTTCTATCCTGTTTTCATTCACCACAGAGCCTTCCGTTAATACGAGTTCTGTATCGTATTCCCCAAAAGTACCCATAACGGGTAGAATTACATTGCCTGCGTCTTTTATGGCCTGGATGAAGATCTTGTCATTGTCCAGCTTCTGCTCGATCTCGGCTAATCTTTCCACAAGCCAGGGATCTGGAGTTTCCGGCCCGGCTTTTGTCAGGACCTCCTCATAGAGCCCCCTTAACTCCTTCAGCCCCTGGTTTTTTTCCCTTTCATCGAATATCAAATCCAGACCTATCAGCCTGGCTCCGTTGTCTCCCAGAATATCTATCATTTCCGCGATAACACTGCGAGGCCAGGGCCAGGATCCCAGTTGATCGAGGCTCTTTTCATCTACATTTACGATAGCGATTTTACCGGCACCCATAGAGGGAGTCAGGGCCAGACGCATCTCAATACCGTACAGGACCTTCTCAAGTGATTCAAAGGCATTAAAGGACAGGAAGGAGAACAGGATAAATATACATGATATGATGACTCCTCCCAGCAGGTCTTTTTTATTGATATTCACTTCTGTCATTTTTTTATTGGCTTCTCAGCACCCCGTGTAATGCCTTACGGAAAGTTTGCCCATGTACCGAAAAAGCTTGAAATCTTTTTGTAGATTAGATATTTAAATATATGAAAATTAATTCAATGTCAAAAAATACTTTGTTGAAATGAACTACGGCAGGAATCCGGAATATGCCTGAAGTTTGGCCTATCAATTCGGGGCAGGCTTGCCCAGCCCGGAATCACAGCCCGCATAAAACTTACGGCATAATACGCAAAGGTTGAGGATTATATCCATGATGGTGGATGAAAAGGCAAGAGAGGCGGTGAAACTTGAACCCAGGAAGAATTCTTTTTCCAGGCGCAAACTGGGAGAATTACTGGTGGAAACAGGTCTTCTGGGTTCTGATCAATTAACCGAGGCCCTCAAGGCCCAGAAGGAAAACGGCAAAAGATTGGGTGAGACATTGATAGAATTGAAGTTCATCTCCGAGGAGGAGATGGCCTTTGCCCTGGCAATGCAGTTAAAGATCCCGTACATCGACCTAACCGATTATCCGGTACATGTTGATGCCCTGGAAAGCCTTCCCAGGGAGATTTCCAATAAATTCAGGTGTGTGGGCATTGAATTAAAGAACAATATCCTCAACGTGGCCATGGCCGATCCCCTAGATCTCCATATGATCAAGGACCTTCAGTTCATAACAGGTTACAACATCCAGCCTTCCATCTCCACCCCCAGCCAGATAATGAATACCCTGCAAAAGCACTATAGCCCGGAAAAGACTCTCAGCCAGGTTGCGACTGAATTTGAAGACGGCGAAGTCATGGAGTTTTTGCCGGAAGAAGGGATTGAAGACGAAGAAGAGCTCTCGCCGGAAGAATTCAAGGATTCGCCTTTTGTAAAGATGGTGGACCTGATAATCAAGAATGCCATCAAGCGCGGGGCGAGTGATGTGCACATCGAGGCCCAGGAAAACCAGGTAAGGGTGAGGAACCGTATTGACGGAGTGCTTCAGGATTCTATCAAACTCCCAAAGTGGACACAGCCTATTATTATCTCACGTATCAAGGTCCTGGGTAGTATGGATATCTCCGAGAAGAGACTTCCCCAGGATGGAAGGATAAAGGTAAGGTCAAGGAATATGTCCGTGGACCTGCGTGTCTCCACCCTCCCCACTTACTACGGAGAAAAGGCGGTTATAAGGATACTGAACAAGGAAGAGGCCTTTCTTACTCTGGATGAGATGGGGTTCGCAGAAAAAAGCCTTACTCTCATTAACGGTTTCATAAAACAACCCCAGGGCATGATTCTGTTTACGGGACCCACCGGCAGTGGAAAGACCTCTTCCCTTTATGGCTGTATGAGGGAAATCAGATCCGAAGAGGTCAATATCATTACGGTTGAAGATCCTGTGGAATACGAACTGGCGGGCCTTAACCAGGTACAGATAAACGAAAAAGTAGGGCTGACCTTTCCCTTTATATTGCGCTCGATCCTGAGACAGGACCCTAATGTAATCATGGTTGGTGAGATAAGGGATTTGGAAACCGCCGAAATTGCCCTCCAGGCCTCCCTCACCGGGCATCTCGTGCTTTCGACCCTTCATACCAACGATGCCCCGTCGGCGGTGACAAGGCTTATTGACATAGGGATGCCTCCCTATTTGATCGCCTCCGCCATACTCGGTATAGTCGGTCAGCGCCTGGTGAGAACGATATGCCCCGACTGCAAAGAAGAGTATGTCCCTGATCCGGAACTCCTCTCGCGGCTGAGCCTCAGCAGGGAAGAATTGCCCTTTAAATTCTACCGGGGGGCGGGTTGCCCGAAATGCGGTCATGTAGGATATAAAGGACGCACTATTATTGAAGAAGTGATGGTTATGGGCCATAAAATGAGAGAGCTTATACAGGTCTCCTCTTCGATTGATGTGATCAGGGAAGCTGCCATGGCCACGGGCATGGCCAACCTTGGGGTAAACGGTTTGAGAAAAATAGAGATGGGCATTACCACACTGGATGAGGTTTTAAAGGCGGTGCAGCAAAAGGAAGAGTTGACCAGCATATGCCCCTATTGCGGAAGACAGGTCAGCCTGAATTTCAAGGATTGTCCCTACTGCAAAAAACCCCTGGTTCCTTCATGCAGTTCCTGCGGCAGGATAGTCCAGCCCGACTGGGTGGTCTGTCCATATTGCCGAAACGATTTGACTTCGCAATAGTAGCCTTCCCTACACCATCTATTTCCTGCTTGACTATTCCTTTTATTATCTATATGTTATCGGATAATTATACTGGTTATCAATGAGCCTGGCCTGGTTCAAGGCAGATGCAGAATGATAAAAATATTGGATTCCGCGATCAAGTCGCGGAATGACATTAAGCGAAATGCGAGATAAAAGCATCTTTTGGTTTTTTGACATATGATAAGGGTTCAAGGACAATAAAAAGATTTTAAGAGAGATCCTGATGAAATGTAAAAACCACCCTAACCGTGAAGCGGTGCATTTCTGTGAAAGTTGCGGAATACCAGTCTGCGAAGAGTGTACCGAAGAGCCTACCCCGGGCCATTTTTTTTGTTTCCAGTGCGCCATGCTGCAGGCCGTATCCGGCGCCGGCACCTCTCTCAAGGATAAGCGAGAAAGGGCCACTGAAAAGAAGGTTAAAAAAAAGAGGGAATGGGGTCCGTTCCAGTATTTCGTGATCCTCTCCTGCGTCCTGATCGCGGTCATGTGGGGGGTGATCATCTTCGGAAGACCTGAAGAAGCACCCGGACAAAAGATTGATTATGCAAATCAGGAGCGGGTATTTCTGTTTATGGTCAACAGCTCAATAAAGCGTTACCATTTCTATGAGGGCAATAAATATCCGGAAACTCTGACCGACCTTGTACCCAAATACCTGCCAATGAATAAAGAGAGCCTTCCGGAGCTTAACAGGTTGTCTTACATAAAGAAACCTGATGCGGGATACAGACTGTCCCTGGCTAATCCGAAACCTGGCGAGATGAATATAATTATATCCCCGCAGGGGATTGAATATGAGCCTGTACAAAGTGAAGGAGCGTAGAAGATGCGAGGTAGAGATGGATTCACATTAATAGAACTGATGGTTGTTGTGGCTATCGTGGGTATCCTGGGCGCCTCGGCCGTTCCCCTTTATCGTACCTGGCAGCAGAGGGCCTACGGGTCTGAAGCAGCAGTCATGGCAAAACAGATACTGGACGCGGAAATCATGTATTATCTGGATCATGACGGGTTTTATCCTCCGGTTGATGATGATAAAGATGTTTTACACGGAGATCCTAATGATACTGATGTCGAAGACATTGAAAAAAATTTAAACATAAAGATTCCGACAGGGCATTTTCTTGATTATTATCTCGCATCCTATTACGACGACAATAATGTTTTATCATTGCATTTATCAATAAGCTCATTAGACCTACAATTCGATATATTCAAAGGTGTTAGTTTTATCGCTTATAAAATGGATAAAGACGGCAATATTGAGACAACAGAGTTTGTTGAATATTGAGAATTCTTTAATAGAAGAACTTTTCAAATGTTAAATATTAAGAACAAATACTATTTTTGCAAATTCCATCAATAATCTCCTTGTATATCAAATCTAACATGAACCTTGAAAATATTTTAAATAACCTGATAACCAGCGGCATACCACTCTCGGACCCTGATGTGGTGCGAAAATTCAAGGTTCTGAACATATTCCAGCTTGCTGTGTTTATGTTGGCCCCTATATTGGGGTTGTTTTATTTCTACATTGGCGTGGCAATCCTGTTTTATGCCTCGGTTATCGCCGGGCTATTGATGATAGCAGGCGTAATTATCCTAAGGCGGACGAAGAATGTCCTCTTGGTGGGAAATTACGCCATCTTTGTATTGTGGGCGGAAATCTCCATAATTTCGTGGAACACTGGGGCCATATCCTTTGAAGGTATTATTAATCCATCCTGGCTGTTGAACGCGGGGCTTATACTTCTGGCTATCTTTCTGAATGGGTACTTGTCGGGGACAATCTGGGCGGCTATCGTCTTTGTTCAAACCGGCGTGGTTATCTCCATGTACCGCGCAGGACATCAGTTTGTAAGCCTCATCCCCCCTGAAATAACAGTGACCTATTCCATGGGCACATACCTGATATGCCTCCTTGCCATACTCCTGTTCGCTTTTTTGTTTGAAAAGGAAAAGACGGAGGCCCTGGTTAGAGAACAGGAAAAATCCCGCACCATAAGAGAATCCAAGAGATATATGGACGAGATCTTCGACAGGTATCCTCTGCCTGCCTTTGTGCTGGACAGCAGGCACAGAGTTATTCAGTGGAACAGGGCCTGCGCGGAACTTGCCGGGATTGGGGTGCAAGAGATCCTGGGCAAGAAAGTGTGGAATGGTTTTACCTTGGGTGATCAGGGCAGCATTGCGGATATGGTTATAGACGATATAGATTCCGTAAAGAAAGAATACGGCGAATCCATAATATCCCAAACAGATTCCGGTTTTCTTGAACTGGATACATACCTGCCCAAATTAAAGCAAGGTGAGCATGTGATTGTAACAGCCGCCCCTCTCAAGGGAGATGACGGGGTAATCAGGGGCGCTATTCAGACAATACAGGAGGTCAGCAAAATCCCAATCGAGGGCGGCAGTGAAACAGATTGTCTGAACGAGAATTTCGCAAAGCCTGTTTTCAGGGTCGATTCCAAAGGGAAGATAGATTTTTGGAACAGGGCCTCTGAGGAGATGTTCGGCTATAGCTCCGAACAGATGATGGGGAAGAGCCCCCTATCCATTGTAGCAAAAAAATACAGGCCTTTGTTCAAGGATACGCTTATCAAGGCATTTAGGGGTGAAACATTTACGCGACGGGAATTTAGATACCAGAACGCCAATGGCAAGCCGATATATGTAATGTCGATGATCTTTCCTTCAAGGGTAACGGATGAAGGGGATATGGAATGCCTTGTTGTAAACACCGATATCACCGATCTCAGACTAAAACTTAAGAAATTGACCCGCTACGCTTCCGAATCCAGTGAGAAACTCAAGACCTTGTCCGAGGAATATAACCTCTTGAAGAAGAATATAGCAACATTCATCCGAAAAAAGGATGATCAGGATACTTCATAATATGCCCCGAAAAGCCATATTTTTTCCATCCGGCGGATTATCCCCATACTAAGCTCTGCTACACACCGTTTTTTGGAATTACGTTATAGGTGAGTTATGAAATAGACTCTTTCACGGAATGACAGAAAAAACAAATCAGCCGGTCCCTGGGTAAGGTGCAGGGTCGGCAAGTCAAGGAATGGTGTCGTATTATTAAGCAGGCATATATTTAGCCATTATGAAAAAGAGCGGAATCTCATACAGGAAAGCCGTTAATTATCTGTATAGTCTTCAAAAATACGGCGTTAAATTCGGGTTATCCAAGACATCCAACCTGCTGAAGAAGCTGGGGGACCCTCACCACGGAAAAGCCTACATCCATATCGCGGGGACCAACGGAAAGGGATCGGTTGCTGCTATGCTGGAATCCATTCTTACCAGGGCCGGCTTTAAAGTCGGTTTCTATTCTTCCCCTCATCTGGTGCGGTTTACGGAACGTTTCCGCGTCCATCAAAGGGAGATAACTCAAAGAGAGGCGGCTGAACTGACGGATGAGTTGAGAGGTATTATGGATCCTGATCATCCCCCCACATACTTCGAGGCGACAACCGCCATGGCCCTTGCCTATTTTGCAAGGAAGAAGACGGATATATCGATCTTGGAAGTCGGAATGGGAGGACGCCTTGACGCGACGAATGTTATTATGCCTGTGGTCTCCGCCATCACAAATATATCCCTAGAACACACATTTTATCTCGGATCACGCCTTATTGATATCGCCAGGGAAAAGGCCGGCATAATCAAAAAAGGCGTTTACACCGTGACCGCCGCGACCCAACCCTCCGTCATCAGGCTCTTCGAGGATATGTGCGCGAGGAAGGGCGCCCCGTTACGGCGTGTGGGAAAGGATGTCCGGTATCGATTCAACTGTTCAGGTTTGAGTTACTACGGACTCAAACACGTCTTCAGGAACCTTGATGTGGGCCTCAAGGGGGGGTTCCAGCGCAGAAACATCGCCCTCGCCATCGCGGTAACAGAACTTCTGGAGAAGAAGGGATTCAGGGTCAGCACCGGGGACATAATAGAAGGATTGAAGAAAACGCTTTGGCCCGGAAGGTTGCACCTGATCTCTCAAAATCCTTTGATTGTCGTGGACGGCGCGCATAACCCCGGGGCGATAAGAGGACTTGCCGACTCCATAAAAACAGCTTTTTCTTACAATCGTCTCATACTTGTGATAGGGATAATGGAAGACAAGGATATCAATAGTATGATAGCCGGTATAGTTCCATTGTCGGATTATGTGATATGCACCAGGCCTGTCTATTATCGGTCCGCCGATCCAGAGGCTTTAATGAAGGAAGTGTCCTTGCACCGCAAGCCGGGGGAGGTGGTCCCCATGATATCAGGGGGTATTGAGAAGGCAAAACAAATGGCCGGGCCCCGGGATATGATCCTTATTACGGGGTCCCTGTTTACCACGGGCGAAGCGCTCACCTATTTTGATCCGGTAACATACAGGCCGGACGCGTTTTGATTTTGGCGAGGAGTAAATAACTTAATTATGTGGAACGGATAACAAAACGAAAAGTGCGAGCGAATAACGTACAACCATATCTAATGGCCCAAATGAAACACGGTACTGTCATCTTTTTGAGCTTTTTTATATCATATATGCTGCATACCTGTTGTGTCTTTGCCTCCGGAAACGAAGCAAAGGCCATCCTGGAGTCCGATGATGAGACACCCTGGGAGATAACCGCCGAAAGCTTGGGCTACACGGAAGAAGAAGGGTTTTTTAAGGCCGAAGGAGATGTGCTTCTCACCAACGGATATCTTTTGCTTTGGGCCCAGGAAGCACTGTACAACAGAGATTCAGGGAATGTTGAGGTCTCCGGCAACATCCGTTTCGAGGCCGCCGGAGATACGCTTACGGGTGAAAAAGGTTTCTTCAATCTTAATGACAGGACAGGCAAGATTACCGGAGGCAGCCTTTTTCTGAAAGAGAATCACTATTATATTAGCGCCGATGTATTGGAGAAGACAGGGGAAGAAACTTATAGGGCAAAGAATTTTCGCCTCACCACCTGTGATGGACCGGCACCGGCCTGGAGCATAACAGGTTCCGAGGCAACGGTTACCCTCGAGGGCTATGGCAGGATCAGGAATGCTGCGTTCAGGGTTGGTGAAATTCCGTTTTTTTATGTGCCTTATATGATATTTCCGGCCAAAACAAAGAGACAGACAGGTCTTCTACCTCCTGCCCTGAGTTACTCCGACCGTAACGGCATGGAAATGGAAATCCCCTTCTTCTGGGCCATATCCGAGAATACAGACGCCACCTTTTACGAACGTTTCATGTCAAGACGAGGCCTGATGCAGGGGATTGAATTCCGCTACCTGTATGGCGATAAGTCCAGGGGGACATACCTTTTTGATTTCCTCCGCGACAGGATAAAGGAAAAGGACCTGAACAATCCTGAACATACTGAGCTTGGCCCCTTTAAAAGGACAAACAGGACCCGATATTGGCTTAGGAGCAGAACCGAACAGCAGCTGCCGGGGGGGGATATGATGGCACGCCTGGACACGGATGTAGTGAGCGATCAGGACTACTTGAAGGAGTTCAGGGAGGGACTCTCCGGATTTGAGACTAGGCCGGATCTGGAAGAGGACTTCGGCCGTCCTGTTGAAGAGATCAATTCGCCTGCCAGGAGATCGGCTTTGAGGTTAAGTCGAGATGAGGATGACTATAGTATCCAGGTCCTGACCTCCTATTATCAGAGGCCGGAGGGTTTCATGGATGACGAGACACCTCAACCACTGGCCGGAATCGATTTCACCTTTCTGCCCAGGTCTTTATTCGAACTTCCTCTTATCTTCTCCATGGATTCGGATTACGATTATATATGGCGTGAGTCTGGTGTGAAGGGGCATAGCATCTCCATCAGCCCCTTCCTGAGTTTCCCCTCCCGCTTCGGTTCTTATCTGGAATTTGAACCGTCCATAGGCATCACCCGGAATATGCAATGGCTCAGCAACAACATTTATGACATTCATTCGCGATCCCGGAATGTCTATCACTTTCGGGCAAGACTCTCCTCTGTGCTTGAAAGGATCTTTGATCTGGATGGTAAACAGGTCAAACGTTTGAGGCACAAAATCGAGCCTTCCTTTTTATATGAGTACCGCATCCACGAGGGAGAAGACGGCTTCATGACGTGGTTTGATCCCATAGACCAGGACGGGGAAATCAACAGGATAATTTTTTCCCTTGATAATTTCGTGGATGTGAAAAAACAGGACTCAAAAGACAATATTACTTATGCCAGGTGGGCTGCATTCAGCCTTGCTCAGGGTTATGACAATGATGAATCCTCTCTTGAACCCCTTACAGGGCTCTTAAACTTCATGCCGTTGCCGGGGCTGGACCTTGACACCGAGTTGCGCTGGGACCATGATAAGGATAAGATCTCCTTTGCCGATTTCTCCCTTGACTATAATATGGAGCGATCGGGGGGGAGACAAGATACCTTCGAGATCGACTACGTTTATCTGAATGAGGGAAATAAGGGATTGAGTTATTACCTTAACGTGCATCTTCCCTATGGATTATCCGCGGGGAGTTCGCTGCAAAGGGATATGGATTTGGGGCATGACATTGAAAAAAGCTGCTGGATCGAATATCTGGCCCAGTGCTGGGGAGCCAGGCTGACACTTGAAAGATTTGACGAGGAATCAAGTATCAAGCTGACTTTTCGCCTCCTTGGGCTGGGTGATTAATAATTTCGAAGTTGCCGCTGATTTTTACGGAAATGCCCTGATCTACTGATAGGGATTTTGGTTAATCCGGTTAATGAGTACGTGAAGATCTAAAAGATTAAAACCTATTAAATAGCTAATCGTGTTTGCGCCATGGGGCTCTCTTTGGCACGGCGAACTCGTTTATGTGCTATGACTCCGCATAAAGCTAAACGAGGCGGGCGGGTAGCCTTCTCCAAACTTGGCCCCAATTGAGAAGTGTCTAACGCCCCATAATTATTCCGCCCGACTGGGTGGCACCTTATGTAATTATTGTGCTTCCGAATGTTTTCGCCGCAAAAAAGAGAGCGACATGGGTCAAACACGGCGAAACATTACATTTGGATATCATTTAATGACGTACTCATTAAACGGATGAACCCTATTTTTGTTGAGATCTAATCTGTAATGGATAGATAAACTTTAAAGGAGATTGGAATGCATGCAGTTATTATGGCAGGCGGATCGGGAACCCGGTTTTGGCCCTATAGCAGGAATGACAGGCCGAAGCAGTTCCTCAAAATAGGCGGTAGCACACCCATGCTTAAGGAGACCTGCGACAGGCTGGGGGGGTTGATCAGGGATGAGGAAATAATAATTATCCTCGGTAAAAGGCATTTCAACCAGGCACGGGAACTTTTAGGAGAGCGGAAGGTGCATATTGTCGCGGAACCCGTGGGGAGAAACACCGCCCCATGTATGGGCCTGGGGGCGATATACGCACGGCACCTCGGATGTGATGGGCCGGCGGTCTTCATGCCGGCCGATCACATTATCGGTGATCCGGCCGCCTTTCTACAAGCCATTGAACAGGCCTCAAGGATAGCTGAATCCGGCGGCATCGTTACCCTTGGAATCGTTCCCTCGCGGCCGGAGACAGGGTATGGGTATATCCAGAGGTCGACATCCTTGCCTGTTTCTGGATATTCCGATGTCTTTGAGGTCTCCAGATTCGTGGAAAAGCCTGATGAGAAGAAGGCCAAAGAGTACTCTATAAACGGTGATTATTTCTGGAATGCCGGAATCTTTGTAGCCAATCATGAGACTGTTTTGGGGGAGATAAAGGAACATCTGCCCTCACTTTATAGCGGTCTGATCTCCCTGGAGAAGGGTTTGGGTTCCGGCTCTTTTGAGGAAGACCTGAGGACTGTCTACCAGGATATTGAATCCGTCTCCTTTGATTACGGGATCATGGAGAAGACCCGATCACCCCTGTACGTGGTACCCTGTGACTGCGGGTGGAGCGATGTGGGTTCTTGGGAATCATTGCATAATTTAAAAGAGAAGGATCAGGACGATATGGGGAATCTTTCCGAAGGTGAGAGTGTCCTGATTGATTGTAAAAACAATCTTGTTTCCGGGATGGGCGGTCGCCTCGTGGCCTGTTTGGGCATGGAAAATTGTATTATCGTTGATACGGATGACGCCTTGCTGGTAGCCGACATGAACAGATCTCAGGATATCCGCAGGGTGGTTGAACAATTAAAAAATGATAACAGGGAGGATTTGTTGTGAACTCCGCCGTTTTTAGAGAATACGATATCCGCGGCAGGTTCCCGGAAGACCTTAACAGCGAATCGATCTACAGGCTGGGTCTGGCTGCGGGTACATATTACGGGGCCAGGGGAGCGGAAAAGATTTCCGTGGGCTATGACTGCAGATTGAGCTCTCCGGAGCTTAAAGAGGCACTTATAAAGGGTCTTATTCAATCCGGGACAGATGTATTGGACGTGGGGATGGTTCCGACACCCCTGCTTTATTTCTCCATTCATCACCTTGGGCTGGATGGAGGAATCCAGGTTACGGGTAGCCACAACCCCCCCGAGTATAACGGATTCAAGATATGTCTTGGTAAATCAACTATCTATGGTAATGAGATCCAGAAGCTCAGGGATTTATACGAAAAAGGCAAGTTTCGAGAAGGGAAGGGAAAACTGGAAGAAACCGAAGTCATCACCCCCTATCTGGCATATCTGGAAAAGAACATCTTTCCGGGAGATATAAAGAGAAAAGTGGTGATAGACGCGGGTAACGGCGTTGGCGGTTTGGTCGCGCCCGACGTTTATGCCGCCATGGGTGTTGAGGTGAAAAGGCTATTTTGTGAACCGGACGGGCGCTTCCCTGTCCATCACCCGGATCCTACGGTTCCGGAGAACCTGGTCCATCTCAAGGCAGAGGTCTTGAGTGAATCCGCTGATCTGGGTATCGCCTTTGACGGCGATGCTGACAGGATCGGGGTATTGGACAGGGAAGGCGATATAATCTGGGGAGACCAGTTGATGATAATATTCTCCCGTGATCTTCTCGAACGAAATCCGGGGGCAAAGATCATCGGGGAAGTTAAATGCTCGCAGGTCCTTTATGATGACATCAGGGTTAGGGGCGGTGTCCCTATCATGTGGAAGGCGGGGCATTCCCTTATTAAGAGCAAGATGAAGGAGGAAGGAGCGCTCTTAGCAGGGGAGATGAGCGGGCATCTCTTTTTCGCGGACCGGTATTTCGGTTATGATGACGCGATATACGCGGGGGCACGGCTACTGGAGATAATAACACAAAAAGAGAAGGGTGTCGCCGAACTGCTTTCAGGAATACCTCACATGGTAAACACGCCGGAGATACGAATAGATTGCCCTGACGAAAAGAAATTCCTGGTGGTGGCTGAGCTGGCGGAAGGCTTCAAAAAGGAATACGATGTTATAGATGTAGATGGCGCCAGGGTTCTCTTTGAGGGCGGCTGGGGCCTGGTAAGGGCTTCCAACACACAGCCCGCGCTTGTTCTTCGGTTTGAGGCCGGGGATGAAAAACGCCTTCAGGAGATAAGAGACCTGTTTATGGACAGGCTAAAAAAGAGCCTGCACTAGCTTTAGGGAAAAATGGATCATCCGGCAAATGAGTACACTTAATGATAAAACTATAGCAAGATTGGTGATGTTCGGCCCATGGGGCTCTCTTTGCAGCGGCGAAAAGGTTAGAAGCAAGATAATAGCATAAGGTGCCACCCAGGCGGGCGGGTAACTCCTGAGATGATAGCCGGACTTCCGGTCCTGGTATATTATTCCAATAGCCCGCCGCCCGCCTCCCCCGGCTTATTGCCCGAGCCTTGCACATAAACAAGTTCGCCTGTCGCAAAGAGAACCCCATGGGCCAAACCAAGTATTTATATAAAGTCCTTTCCGTACTCATTAACCGCATGAACCGGAAAGATTAACCTGAGCACGATCTGCTATCTTTCTATAGACTGGTAGTAATCAATAAGGATCTTGGCTACCTCGGGACGTGTAAACTCTTTAGGGGGAACTTCACCGTTCGCAAGCATGGTACGTATCTTTGTGCCTGAGAGGAGAACGAAGTCTTCCGGTGTATGGTCGGGCACATCACGCATCATCACCACCTTGCCCAGCTTTTTGGACCACGCGGTATGGTCCGCCTTGAAGATATCTATCTCAAATGCGTCTTGGGGGATCTCGTCAAAGATGGTCTGGGCCTCAAAAGGTCCGTAGTAATCCCCGACTCCGGCGTGGTCCCGTCCGACGATCAGGTGCGTGCAGCCGCAGTTCTGACGGAAAATGGCGTGAAGCAAGGCCTCGCGGGGCCCGGCATAGAGCATGTCAAAGCCGTATCCAGTGATAAGGACAGTATTGGGTTCGAAATAAAGCTCGGCCATCTTGCGTATGGCCGCGTCGCGAACCTCGGCAGGGAGATCCCCTGGTTTAAGTTTTCCCAGAAGCATATGGATTAGAATGCCGTCCGCTTTTACGGCTTCGTATGCCATGCGGCAAAGCTCTTCATGGGCAAGGTGCATGGGGTTGCGGGTCTGGAAGGCTACCACTTTTTCCCAGCCACGTTTTGGGATTTCATCCCTGATCTCATAAGCGGTCCTGAAGGTATCGGGAAAGTCTTTTTCAAAATAGGAATAGTTGAGCACCTTGATAGGACCGGAAACAGCAGTATTGCCAACTGCATTAAATGCCTTCACGCCTGGGTGTTCAATATCGATGGTTCGGAACACCTTTTCCTTCATCAGTCTCTTCTGATCTGCACTGATCTCTTCTATAGCTTCTACATCCTGGATGGCGAGTACCGGCTTTCCTTCCACATTAGGGTCTCGTAACGCGATTCTTTTTGCTTTGTCAACAGCTGAAGCCGAGGTATCCCTGATAACATTCATAATGGGTACGGGCCAGAAAAGCCCCTTTGCGGTCCGCATATTTTCGGCGACACTCAATGATTCCGCAACATTCATAAAACCGGTTAGGGGGTTGAAATAACCACCGCCCAGCATCACGGCATTTGCTGCTGCTGCTGAAGACACGACTACTGAAGGAAGGTTAAGGGCTTCTTTTTGCAGTTCGTCTCGCTCCCTGTCGTCCATAACATACAGAGAATTTAATTGATCCGAGCCATGCGGTTTGATCATGTTTCCTTATCTCCTGGGATTATTGTTAGAAATACAATTGTGGAACTACTACCAATTGTATATTTCTATGTCAAAATGTATTTTGTAGATTTTCACGAGATAAATATGCACGCATATTTTGAGCAAGGGGTTCCGGGTTTCTGTGATTCTAAGGTTCAATGGGCCGGCCGTTGTCGAAGAATTGAGAAAGGTTAAGATTCGTGGCCATATTCGCGCAGGAATCTGTCAAAGAACATCTTCATGAATTCATGGCGCTCCTCCGCGATGCGCCGACCCTCCTTTGTTAGCATACTGTCCTTGATCTTTGAAAGCTTCAGCCTGAATTCCCTGTATGCGGTATCCTCTATGGTGTATGGATCGGTTTTTTCAGGATCAACTGAAGGATTGTGAAGCCTCGCTCCCACCTCACCGGCAAATTGAAAGGCCCTGGCTATACCTATAGCTCCTATGGAATCCAGCTTGTCAGCGTCAAACAGTATCTTTGCCTCCAGGGTTTCCGGCCGGGTATCTCCCCTGAACCTGTGGCTTCTGATACAATGTATAATGTTGGCCTTTCGATCCCTTGAAATAGGTTCATCCTTCAAGATTTCTTCCGCCATCTCTGCACCCTTTTGGGCATGGCATATATTACCGTTCGATCTGTCTTGGAAGGGACGTCCGATATCGTGCAAATAAGCGGCGACACGGAGGACCTCCATATCCGCCCCTTCCACCCTGCCGATATGTATACACAGGTTAAAGACCCTGAGGCTATGATCCCAGTCATGGCTCCTCGGCGCTTCGGAGAAATAACTCATAGCGGTTTTTTTTATGTAATCGACACTCATTGTTCTGTTCACCCTGGCTCGAACCTTTATACAGCAGAGAAGCGATGTAGACAACAGAATTTCTTGCCACATTGATTACCCATTGCTAGTAGCGGAAGTCTTCCTCCTACCGAGCAAATAAATGAGTTAATAGTCATTATACGAGGGCGTGATGTCGTCCCGAAATTGAGGGGAACTCGGGCGAAAAAGGCTCTGGATCTTTGAAATGCATTGACGGTTCGTGTTGAAACTGCTATATGATGAATGAATCACAATTCCCCATACCGAGATTTGAAAGCGTCTAAATTATTGACTGCTGAGCCACCGTAGCTCAGTTGGTAGAGCACCTCACTCGTAATGAGGATGTCTGCGGTTCGATTCCGCACGGTGGCTCCAGTGTGTCAATCTGATAGGTATGGCGTGCAGGGCATGGGCGGTGGCAGCGGTGAACAGCCCTCTACAAGATTTGAGACTTACACATTGGGTGCCAAGAATAGGTTTTTCGGGAACAGCTCAAGAACAATAAAAACCTGGCGGGGCTCAGCAGGGTTGCTATTTGATGATCTTTTTGATCTGATCGACCTTCCTATTTATATCCATTGCCTTTTTAACTCCGGGGACCCGTTCTAAAAGTTTTTTTGACAGCTCGGCTTCAATGGTCGGGCGTTTATCCTCGGCTACCGACTCATCCTTGCCTTCCGACTCCTTTTTGACTTCGGGCTTGTCCTTATCCGCGGTCTTGTCCGAGGACCCGTCGATTCTTTCCTTTTCAGGACCCTTCAATTCCTTTTTAATATTTCTGAATTCTCTCAGGGCGCCCCCGAGTCCTTTTCCTATCTCCGGTATTCTTCTCACCCCGAAGATGAGAAGAATAATGACCCCTATAACTATTAATTCCGTTGTGCCGGGAGTAAACATTGTCGGTCTCCTTGTTTACTTATGTATAATATAATCCGTAACGGAAGACACCTAAGATTGTATCTCCCCCAGGACCGGTAGCTTACGAGCGGAAGGATCGACATTTTCAGGATTCAAGTAATAATTTTAATTGAAGAGTCAGGATACGCTTTTAGCGTCTTTATGAGCCGAATACGGGCACTGAATCGTAACTCTCCTCAAATAACGCCAAGAATTCCTTTGTCGGGAAATCATCTCCTTCATGTATTTCCATTGTTTTGATTCCCGACAGGTTAAATATGGCTGCGGTAACGCCGATTCCAGATCCTTCCGGTATATCGCAATAGGGGGTGGATAGACCGCATGAGGGACTTCTTTCCTTGAGCACGGCAATCTTCGCTTTAAATAAACGGGCTAGCTTAAGAGCTTCTTCAGCCCCTTTCCTGAAGGCGCCGGTGATGTCTTCCCCCTTAGAATTTATAACCCTAGCTTTTCCCGATAAAACGTCCATACCATCCCCGCCGACGATAGTTGCCGGCAAGCGAGGCGTTGGCAGCCCTCCTAATTGCTCGGGGCAAAAAGGGATGATATTTATTGAAGATGCCTTGTTGACAATCCCGGGACATCCTGACCCATTCCCGTCATATCTGCAGGATACACCCAACAGGCAGCTGCTTATCAATACCGGAAAGGTTTGCGATGCCCTAAAATTGGACAGCATCTTCTTTATCTTTTCGCGGTTCCACGGCACCTATCCTGTAAGCGGTCTCCCCCATGGCCTTAAGGCGCGCGAGCACCTCACCGCAATCTTCGTGGTTAACCACGATGACCAGGCCGAGGCCATTGTTGAAGGTCCTCATCATATCCTGTTTAGGAATATTGCCTCTTTTCTGGAGATATTGAAATACCGGTTGGGGTGTCCAGCTTGACATATCTATAACCGCCTTGCATTGTTTGGGCAGTATGCGCGGCAGGTTATCTATAAGGCCTCCCCCTGTTATATGGGAGATGCCATAAATACGAAAATCTCTCTTGAGGGCACTGATAGTTTTTACATAAATGCGGGTTGGCTCAAGGAGTTCTTCGCCGAGAGTACGTCCGAAGTCCTCTACGTAGTCATCAACGGACATGTTCAGTTCTTCAAAGAATACCTTGCGTACAAGGGAATATCCGTTACTGTGCAGTCCACTGGACCCAATGCCGATCATTTGATGTCCTACGGCGATCTCAGAGTTGTCAAGCATGTCAGTGTTGTTTACCATACCGACCACGAATCCCACCAAGTCATATTCACCCTGTGCATAAAACCCGGGCATTTCCGCTGTTTCTCCTCCTATGAGAGAACAATTCGCCTCTTTGCAGCCTGCTGTTATGCCTTTCACAATATCAACGCATTTGTCTATCTCCAGTTTGGCCATGGATATATAATCAAGCAAGAACAACGGCGTAGCACCCTGTACCAGTATGTCGTTTACGCACATGGCTACAAGATCGATACCCACGGTGTCATGTTTATCCATCATAAAGGCAATTTTAAGCTTTGTTCCGACACCGTCAGTGGACGCGACCAATACGGGATTTTCCGCATCCTGGAACTTAGGGGAGAAGAGACCGGCAAAACCGCCTATATCGCTTATAACACCTGATTTGAAGGTTTCACTTACGATAGGTCTTATAAGATCCACAAATCGATTCCCGGCTTCGATATCCACACCGGCCTTTTTATAACGGCTTGTTGTTTTCTTTTTTGTCATTTTATAACATCCTCAATATTTAATATACTTATAAGATCTTAACTGATCTAATTGCAACCCCTTAAATATGATTTAAGTCTACTGAATCTGAAGATAGAACCATATATCTTTCTTCCAGTGTTTGTGTCAATCCTTTTCTGTCAAACATGATCCGGCCCCCAGGTACGGCGAAATGTTTCCCGGTCTCGAATAAAGACCCTAAGATACATATCTCCTTTTTGTCCGTTAAGTGTCTGTTTTCCCATCCCTTTCAGGCGGAGGGTCGTACCATGGACTGTCCCGGATGGGATATTTATTCTGAAAAGCCTACTATGAAAACCCCAAGGGATATTTATCAATTTTCTGGCGCCCAGACGTGCTTCGCTTGGAGAGACAATAATTTTGCCATAAAGATGGGAGTCTTCATTGGATCCCAGCACGTTTACAACCTGCAAGTGAGGCGTCTTCTGTTTTGCCGTGACACCGCGCATACTATAGGAGATTCTTCCTTCAGGAAGGGTTAAGAAAAGTTTTAGAAGAACCAGGCCGGCGAGAAAACCCCCGATATGCGCCCACCAGGCTATACCTCCAGCCTGAGCAGGAGTAACTGCGGCATTCAGAAACTGGAACACAAACCATATGCTTAGGAAGAAGGAGGCTGGAACTTCGATAAAATAGGGAATAAAGAATATGGGAATCAAGGTAAGGATCTTTGACCTGGGATAAGAAATTAAATAAGCCCCCATGACGCCGGCTATTGCGCCGCTGGCTCCGATTGTAGGGACTGTGGACCCCCAGTTTATTAAGAAGTGCAGCAGCCCTGATACCAAGCCACACAGGAGATAAAAAATAAGATACCTTACATGCCCCAGCCGGTCTTCAATGTTGTCACCGAATATATACAGCGACCACATATTACCCAAGAGGTGCCAGAAGCCTCCATGAAGGAACATGAATGAAATAAAAGAGATGGCTTGCTGGCCGAAGCTAAAAAAAGCCGCTATGTCAGGCACTGAATATCGCGCGGGGACAAGCCCATAGGTGAAAATAAATTGGTTCAGACCCTCTCCCTTTGAAAGTTCAACAATAAAGACCAGGACGTTAATGCCGATAATAACGTTATTTACGACGGGGTAGTTCTTAGATGGGATAGTATCGCGAATGGGTATCATGTAATGGGGACGCCCTTTAATAATTTAACATCTCATTTTCAAGAGAGTATTTACCCTCTTTTGCGATCAATTCTCCCCGCTCAACGGAAAATCCGATATTGACTAAGCTCATCTCCAGTTTCTTAGTCAGTAAGTATGGGACATGCCTCAATCATTCAGATTGTCAACTAAATTATTAAAGAGCGTCCCGCTCCTCCCTAGGGAGATATTAGTTTTACAGTGGGAAAATATGATTGATATCTTGAAACATCCCTTGTTAATAGATCTAAGTTTAATACTGCGGCTTGCGCACCAATAAAGAAATCAGGCAAGGGCGTCCTTTTCACTCCCTTTTTTTTCTTATATTTGATGTATGCTTTCCCAGCCAGGAAGAGTGCTTCTTTTGGAATCTCCAGCAGTTGGAATCCAGCCTTGCTTATTGCAGACTCCAAATCCTCTATAAGCTTAAATCCAATCGATATTTCAGAATAGATTATTGAATTGATGTACAATGAAGTGTGGTCGCTGTATTGCTCTAATTTCGATTCAGACCAATCGGCCCATTTCAAGTCATTAAGAAAAACATCCAGGATGACATTTGAATCAACCAGAACCCCTTTCATTTGTCTCCTCGTGTAAGAGCCATTATTTCGTCTGTTGTCATCTTAACATTGCCAATTCCCCTCAACTTGCTGAAATTATGAGTTATTTTTGGCTTGTCTTTACTTTTCACCAAATAAACCCGATCTTTCTCCTCTATGAAATCAATTTCAACGGCAGGGGTTATTCCTAGTTTTTCACGAATTTCCTGTGGGATAGTGACTTGCCCTTTCGTAGTGACTCTCATGACTGCACCTCCGGTAATAGTAATACTGGTAATAGTAATACCTTAATTATTGTTTGTCAAGCATGAATGTTGGGCATCGAACGGCACCCCTCACCAGACGCTGGCAGACGCGTCCGCGCGGCTGTCGGCGGTATGGTGAGGGGATTGTTCGGCTCCAAGGCCCTCTACCAGAACACCAGTGCATAGCCTAGAAACCCCAGGACAGAGCTGGCGAGAACGAGCGGGATGAGAAAGTTTGTACAGAAGTCGCCCCATCCGATCCAAGACGTAATAACGCGTTTGTTGATGTTCGAGAACAGGTCGAATTCCCTCGGAAGCGGGTACTTGTCCCTCAGTGCCCATCCCCACTTGCTCTTGAAATTCTCACGGAATATGTCAAACAGAGACATCGATGCCTCGCCCTCGCCGAACGGTGACATTGGTATCGAGATCTTGGCTGACCGCATTGTTTCCATGACGGTCAAGTCAATTGCCTTGAGCCGCTCGTCTATGTCCGCTGCGATCTTCTCCTTCTGCTCCTTCTCTGCCTCCTCTTTCTGCGGATTGTCGGCGTCGGCACGTTCCTCAAGCCACTTGAGCCGTGTTCCAATACCAAGGATGATCAGGACGATCGGGATTTGCGCAAGAAAGAGAAACCCGAGTGCTTGAGCGTCCCACATTACGAATAGGGTTCAGATGAATATACCGGACCAGTTCCCGGAGATAGGTTTCTTCCTGACATATTATAGATTTGTAGCGATTTTGAAATAACTGCCCTCGCCGCCTATGTCTCCGGTTAAACCCAATCACATATCCGGTAAGAAGGCGTCTCATAAGTTTGAGAATATGGGGTCAGATCTTTCATCTTGACAATTCATTAGTATGAGGCTCATTTGTCAAGTTTAAAGATTTGACCACTAGTTCCTTTTAAAATGTGGCTCTATCAAAGATTAAACAAATACGGACATCGATCCGGGACTTTCTGTTCACATTTTTTGAATAGAGGTTTTCTATTTCTTCTTGGGCGGACCAAAGGTCTTTAAGTTAACAGGTCCTCCCCAATCAAAAGTAGTTAAATCAAAGTCCGGGACGCGCGGGGAGCGATCCAGAGAAGGCCCCAGGTACAGCGCATGGAAGAGAACGGGCTTTCTGATTGCTCTAAAATTCAACGGGGCATGCTGTACGCCTTTAGGAATGAAGACGACGGTTGTCGAGGTGATAGTATGCTTCTCCATTTCCTCTCCCATCCAGAGATCTATCTCCGCATCGAAGCTACTGCAAAGGTCCGGCAGTTCCGCGCCGAGGAAAATAAGGAATTCATCATATTTGTGGACGTGGGGAGTTTCCCAGCAAACCGGCGCGGTGAACACCTGCCATCCTATTGTGGCGGTTGCTCCAGGCAATGCCGCAGCGCCTCGAAAGTAAGTCTGTGGACTGGCTATTTCCGGAAACGGAGGGAGACTGTTAAGAGAAACAAAATCCATTGCTTTCGGCGGTTGGTGGTTGTCGCTCAGAAAATATTCCCCGTATTTTGTACCGTCGGGTGATTGCGTCTCCTTTGGAGATGCCATCAATCCGCTTTGATTGGGCGTCAAGGCTCCCCGCAGCGAGCTTGCGAGAGCTAGGCTGCCGGTGCCTGCGATGATTTTCTTAAAGAATCCTCTGCGCGTCGTACATTTTTTCCTGGTGCTCTCAAGACTCATGGTTGTCTCTCCTTTCTTATTTGTTAATGGGGTCGGACCAAGCTATCACCTTGAAATTCAATCATAATCGGACCAAAAATAGGCGTTTTGAGACCTTAAAGGGCATTTTCATAATGCGGGACGCTGTTTAATAATTCAATAACTCACTTTTCAAGAAAATATTTACCCTCTTTTGCGATCGACTTTCCTTGCTCAACGGGAAGTCCGATATTGGCTAAACTCATCTCCAGTTTCTTAGCCAGTGCGGTATGCGACATACCTCAATCATTCAGATTGTCAACTAAATTATTAAAGAGCGTCCCGCTTCATTCCCATTCCGCATGCTCACGGCCCTGAACAACGTCGAAGGACCTTGAATCCTGATTATCGATCAGCCCGTCCTCCGTAGCAGGCTACTGCAAGGCGTGGACTAATTTGGGGATGATCCTTTCTTTTTGGATTTCATGATAGGGGCTCCTTAGCTTTAGGTCATATCACTCGACAACATATGTTAGTTGAGTTGATAAGAAGTCGCTTTTTTGGGGCTGAACTATATAGAACTTCCCCTTGTATGTCGAAGTAGATTCAGGCGCAGGGCATTATTAAAAAGAATCAATATCGAAACCTGATATATGACGCCTTATCTTTCTCCTTTTGGATGAATCTCGTATTATTACCCAGAGTCCTTCTCTGTTATCTATCTTGGAACGTATTGCCCTAACACCAGCTTCGGTGACACCCTCATCGCTCTTATTCTTCAAATTATCCAGTTCAATTAGGAAGAATATTTCAGCCCTGCAGCTCACGGGCAGTCCTAATGCCCCGCGTACCTGATTTTTGCCGCCTTGCTTTATGTTATTGATCTGATCCCTGAAAATCTTCAGGAAATCAGACCAGGACGAGGTGTAATCCTTTTCATCAAACTCCTTCAAGGCCGACTGGATTACAGTATCCCGGTCATATTCCGCTTCAGGCCCTTTCTTTCCGCTGCTAATCTCTACTCCTGCTTCTTCGCGTGTGTCTTTAAGGGCTATGGCGGCCTCCCTTTCTGCAGCCTCCCTTTGGGCGGCCTCTTTGGCCGCTGCGAGTTCCCTCTGCCTGGCCTCTACAATCACAGCCTTTCTGTTTTGGCAGTCATTGATCTTTTCTTGAGCGATAAAAAGGACATCAATATCATCCGGCAGGTCCTTTGCTGTCTGTTCGGCCTTCATATACAGGCTCAAGGCGTTTTCGAGCCCCGCCTCCGTGGCGGGTCTTTCCTTGCTTAGCAGATCGCCTTCCTCGATATCCTGAAAGAAACTTACCAGTCTTTCCATGTTCTCCTTGAGATAATCATCCAGGTAATCGGCCATAAAATACCTGTTGTCAAAGAGGAGTTTTTTACCGTTTTCCCATTCTCGGGAATTCAAAGACGAAACAATCTGATCATATCTCTCCCGGGCTAATAGCTTCTTCTCCCTTATCTCTATGACGGCTTTTCGTTCAAGGCCTTGTTTGATTTTCTGGTCCGATATAAATCCTATACTAATGCTGTCAGATAAGGCGTTTAAAGCATTAGCTTTTTCCCCGGCACCACTGTAAAGCGCCAGGGCGGAATCCAGGTTGTCTTTTGTTTCGGGTCTTTTACTGCTGAGTCTGTCACCTTCATCAATATCCTGGAAAAAGGAGACAAGGGTATCAATGATCTCATTTTGATCTTTACTAAGATGTTCCGAGAGAAATCCCAGGTCTTCACTCAGAAGTCTTCTCGCTTCTTCCCATTCAGAGGAGTTAAGACCGGACAGTATTTTCTCATACGTCTCTTGGGCCTTTAACTTCTTGTCTTTTGCCTCTAACACGGCCTTTTGCTGGAGGCGGGCATTGATCTTAGGTTCGGTAATAAATCTTAAATCAATATCAGGAAGTAAGTGAGCCGCGATCTGCTCCGCATTTTGATAAGACACTATGGCCATAGCCATGTTTTCAGACGATTCAGGCCGTTCTATAATTAATCTGTCCCCTTCGTCTACCTCTTTGAAGAATTCGTCCAGTATTCCTATTCTTTCTTTGGAATCATTTGGCAGATATCCTTCAAGCAAGGGTATATTATCATACAAAAGCTTCCTGGCATTTTCATACTCTCCGGGTGTAAGGCCCGCTATTACACGGCCATACACCTCACCGGCTAATGCCTTCTGCTGCAATTCTTTTGCGGTTATCTCGTCATAAACTGTATCAGAGGGCCTTGATTCCATGAGGACATCACCCTGTTTGTAAACAGATTTCACGAAATATCGGTCCACTTTACCTTCTTCACGGGGCACACTCGCGGAGGTCCCTTCCACTGTCTCAAAAGGGTCTCCATTGAGGAACAGCTTGTATCCGTATGGTTTTTTTTCTGATAAGGCCTGGCTCCAACCTACAATGTTCTTATCATCTTCGCGGTTAACGTACAGGTCACCGGGAGGGGCGAGCAGGAACTCGAACTTGATCTTATAGATCCTGTCATCCATGGAATAAACAACCGACGCCCATTCTCCGATATTGTCCTCTGTAACCCTGTATTTACTGCCTTTTTCAACTGGAATCTTGTCAATTCCAACATAGTAATCCATATGTTTATTGGTCTCCGGAATCCACAAACTGAGATTGTTCTTATCGATCTCTTTTATAATCCCAAAAGACTCTTTATGCTCCAAAACCCCGTCCTTAATCTTTTTCAGGATATTTTCATCAAAGACCTGCTTTAGGATTATAAAGTTCCTTATCTCTCTTTTTTCGGAGTCTTCGGATTCGGCCAGTTTCTTGAAGAGAAGCTTAAGGGGATAGTCTTTATAACTACTGTTATCCGCCCGGAAATCCTCTTCCGACATAAAGTCAACCGGAAAGGCGGGTTTATTTAACAGGCATAAAAAAACGAAAAAGAACGGGACAAAAACATGTTGAAAAACCTGTCTTTTTCTTCCGGGTATATTCTTCATTGGGTCTTTTTTCGCGATCAAGATAGCACCTTTCTGTTAAAAGTTATCGATTATTCAGGTCGCGTAGATTGTTGTGGCTCTAAGCGATTGCCTCTCAAAAAAATCATAGGGGGAGCTGTTTTCATATATCTCTATCTCCTGTGATTCACTGTGGGGCGGTTTTCCCTTCTGGCGATTTTCCATCGATACCTTCAATGTGGCATGGTGTTCAAAATCATCATCATTTTTTATTAATCGGTCGAGCCAGTGGTCGATAAAAAAGACGATGCCGAGTCTTCTTTCATAGGCTTTTTTAAGGGTATACCAGAAGTACTTCCGCCTCTCCGAATCCATGTTCGTAAGCGGTTCGTCCAGAAACCAAACAGGCTTTTTGTGATCTAAAAGTATATCCATCAATATCTTCTGCTGCTGGCCTCCTGATAACAGATCGGGGGACTCATGAGATGAAAATGACTTCTCCTTTTCCTTATCGGTGCCGTTCAAAATAATATAGTTGTCACGGGTAGAGACCGGCAGAAAGAATGCCTTCTGGGGAAAGATACAGAAACTCATTTCGCGTATGTCCCCGGCCCTGAGATAATTGAAATCGTGATTATCATAGGCTTCACCATTGAATTTGACGGTCCCCCCGCGCGCGGCCTTTTTCCCTATGCTGCCGGAAATAAGCGCCAGTATATTTAAAAAGGTGGTTTTACCCGAACCGTTATCGCCGCACAGATAGTAGATGCCTCTTCTAAATTCAAGGCTTTCACTTTTTTCTGAAATAAACCTGATACTGAAGGAATCTTCATGATCCAGAATTAAGGGAAATGTTATCTCAAAACGGGTTTCCATGGATCTATCTCCCTTTGTGAAGGGCGTAAAGATTCAGCCTATCGCCTGTAAACTGGTTAAAGCACCAGCGGTTAATGGGGTAGAAGGCTATGGAAGCCACTATGAAGGTTAGGGAAAGTGAAAGGATTATATATGTAGACAGGACCGAATCCTGTGACACAAGGTAGGCAAGGTATCCCGTCAATATGCCTCCTTTTACCACCAGCATCGAGATAACAGGTAGCATCCAGAAAATGAAAAGCATTTCTCTGATTCTGTTTTTAAACATAAAGAGAAAGGAGATCTCCGTTTTGAGATGGATAAAGGCGAACAGAGATATCATAAAGGGGAAGATAATTCCTATGGACAAATCGGTTAGATAAAAATAGATATGATTGGATCGGATATCATCATTTATTTTCTGGACCTTGTCCTTTAGAATCTGTGACTTTTCATAGGAAAACATATAGTAGCCTTTAAAATGAAGCCGATCAATGTATTCCAGCAGATCGGTTCCTATTTCGATGTCTTCATATAACATCCAGTTCCATCTCGGCTTCAGCATATCGGGCGCGTAGACAGGGAAATATCTCGGATATATGTTTGTGTCTTCATACAATAGCGTTTTTTCATATTTATGGGGGATTTCAATATATGGTTTAAATGACGTTATTGAAGTTTCCTCTTCATATCTCACAGATTCAGCCAGATCAATGATATCTGTTGTTGTGTCGTCCCTTACATGATCGAATATATATAGAAAGTTCATGGGAATAATCGTCTCCACGCGGCTCAGGTAGGGATTAGGTTCATTAGCAGGGTCCAGGGTGACCCTTTTAATATTATCAACGATAGTCCCTTTTATTAAGTTGAAGATTTCCATTCTTTTGCCGCTCAGCCCCTCTCTTATCATACCCGCGATATCCGTCAGATCCCGTGTGATGGCCTTATGCCTTCCCCTCACGATATCATCACTTAACAGCATGCCGTTATGATCAAAATATTCGGCCCGAATTCTTATTTCATAATCATTGGGTTTATTCTCTGAAAATACATTATCGGAAACCCCCTTGATATTAAACAGGTCATACAGCAGATCAAGGGCTTCTCTGTTATCCTTATTATTGTGGTCAAAGGGAGGATAAAAATGGATATAAAGATTATTTTGATATATAAGGGCCTGCCTGAGGATTTTTGCGCCATGGCTCCCTATTTTCTCTGCGTGCTGAGAAAGAAATCGAGCGCAGTCGGCCATTGTCCTGGATCTTAGAAAAAAGACTTTAAATGCCTTTTCATTTAATAGATCCTGTTTTTGTATCTCTGATTTATGAAACCTCATGACATAGCTGTAGCTGTTAAAGGCCATCATAAACATGAAAGCTGCCACAAGAAAAACAAATCGCTTCCTGGTTGTCTTCCTGAAGAGCATTTTCAGACAAACGCTCAGTAATCGGTTAAAATCTCTGAAAGGCATTAATCGTCTCATCGGTGCATTGAGTGAAAAACCTATCGCCTTCAGGCGAAGACTTCAGGAAACATTTGGCAATCATTTGCGTATGCTTTTGGATGTTATAAGAGCTTTATAGGGGTTCATTGAATCTGGTCATAGTCCCAGAAGATGACCTCCATGTCCTCACTCATGCCGATCTCCGCGGCGTAATTCTTCAGCTCATTTGAATATTCATTTCCGAACCGGGAAACAATAATCAGCCTATCGGCGAATTCAGATCCAAAACGAGATTTCAGATTATCGAGTATCTTCTGGTAATACTCTAATGTCCCATCTTCCAGGGAGAGCCCCATCTTCTCAATATCTAGTTGCGATACGTCCTTATATGTTTTGAAGTAGTAGCTATTATACCCTCCCGATTCATAATAGAAAAAATAATGGTTGGACCCAGTACCCTCTATAAGGCGTTTAATGTCTCCATAGTGTTTCCTTAGGTCCACATCAAAACTATTAAAGTCAAAAAATAAAAGATTGTTGGAATCACTGCTGAGAATAACTTCTTCCAGCAATTGGGCGACTGAAGCGACTCCTTCAATAATCAATTTCGGGTAATATTCACTGTTGTCGAGTTTTACATGTATGGGACCTTCTTTGATCCTGTAATCGATATTATGAGTTTTTTGATCGTAGTTAAATTCTATTTGAAAATTTCCTTTAAAACTGTTTTCAATAATCAACTGAAGACCATAATTGCGCAAAACAGAGGGGGGATCTTCCACAAGTTCCCAGTACCCCAATTTACCGAGAGAGATGGATTCCTGTTTAGCGTCTTCTATCAAGGCCAGATAGTTGTATCCTGCGGTTGTCCCTGTAAGGCCAATTCTGAATTCGCTATTCTCATCGTTATTCAGGTAAATTTCTCTTCCCTTGAATAGCGACTCCGCACTTATATCCGAGACGGACAACAAAAACAGTATGAAAAAAAATGATAGCCTTTGTAAGAGTCTCCAGTATATTTTCATGTCCTGCCTATCCTTTTCTATTTTTTTGCGTTTTGATGCTTTTCCTTTAGATGCGGGCAAAAGGCGCGCCCTTCCTTGTTTGGCCCGGAAAGACTGGATCGATTGGTAAATTTCTCTATCACTCTGATATGCTGTAGAGTTCATTAACCTTAATATACATGAATTTGCGTTGGACAGCCTGATTAAATGAATTAAGATGAAATCCCCGTTCCGCCAGATATCCTCCCAAAGGACCACTTTCCTCTCCAAGGGATTTATTCCATGTCGTGTTATCCTGGGGATCTCTCCTTGTAAGGGCCTTATAAAAGACATCATCAGAGGACTTAAACGTCTTCTTTTCTATAAGGGGTTTAATGTGATCATAGAGTTTTCTGGCCTTTTCTATATCGTCCACGCTTACCAGAGAATTTATAATAACCAGTTTTTTAAGATCAGATAAGGATACATCGTCCTGGGTCCTTATCTCCCTTAAGAAAGATTCAACAGGTTTTGCCGGAATGGCTATTCTTTCCTCCCATATCCGCGGATCATCAACGGATTCTATATACTTCGTAACATGGTTCAAGACCTGGATCCTGCGGTCGCTCCACTTGCGCATCTCGGTTAAAAGACGTTCGTCAGAAAAGTATAATAGAACGTCTTTAGGAAAACCTTCAGGTTCATCGGCCATAAACAGACGGTTCATATAGGTCTGAATAGCCCCCAGAAGATCCTTGTGCTGTTGAGAAAAATCTTTATCACGTCTTTCTTCGGATGATAGATTGACCGCACTGAACTCAAACTCCCTGAAGGTTATATCTCCTTCTTTAGGATTTTTTTCCTCATAGGCCGAGATCAGTTCGATCAGATTATCAAAGGCCTCCGACGGGCTGTCATATATGTTCGGATTTGGGGTCCTAACACCGGAATTATTAGGATGGATCAGATACACATGGAGATTAAGACCCTTGGCCTTTTCAACCGTCCGGGCAAAGGCCTCATCCGTAAAATCGTTGGCGCCAGCGTCGGTTATTATAAACAACAGCTTTTCATGCAAAGGAAGGATGAGCCCTTCTTCCTGCAATGACTCTATCTCTTCAAGGACCTTTGTAAAGGACCTCATCAGGGGCTCGGCATAGTTTTTGTCACCGGATTTGTGGGCAAAGACAAGTTCTTCGGGCCTTTTAATCCGGGTGAAGACAGGTGTCGCTTCAATATCCGAGAAGCTGTCGAATGAATCACGGTAGGTATATATTCGATTCATCCTAAGGGCAATACCCTCCTCGCTCATCTCACTGACGGACCTGTTAAAGGTCTTCACGTAATCGGCAAACGGCCTCATGCTCTCGGAGACGTCAAGCAAGAAGAAGGTGTTGAGATTCCTTTTCATGGATCTGTTAAGAAGTCTCATAAGACGAGGAGTAAATGAACCTGGAATAAAGACCTTGGCAATAGTCCTGTTATCCGTGTATTCAGGATCGCCAAGCTGGGGAAAACCGAAATGGGTATAAAACCTGTGGAGACTCTCCTGGTCAAGCCTTTCAACTATATCACTGAACAACCTTTCCTTTAAATACACGTGATCCACATAGAACCTGTTTATCTCTTCACCCTCTTTGGCCTCTGTAAGGGCTTTGCTGTCATTATAAAAATTCACACTTCGCATGGGATGATAATAGAGTCTCGACCTCCATAGGGTTATATAGTCCTTCTCAACCCAGCCTACTATTCCATAATCCTCTACGTTACCCCGGTAATCAAACTCATAGAAGTCCTCAGCCAGCAGATAATATCCGTCTTTATAGTCAAGGACCTTGTAAAAATCATAATCCACAAGGCTTTCAGGAGGAGTGGCGGTGTCCTGCCTATGGGCTTCCCAGCTATCCCAGATGGTGGGAAACTCATCGGCTTCACCAGGGAGGCTTAAGAAGCCGTATACCGGTATATAGGCCCTGTCTTTATCCAAAAGGGCGTTATACCAGAGAAAGCCCTTTTCAAAATCAGGCACGTTTATCTTGAACAACTGCTTGTCCCTCTGCCTCACGATCTGAAGCTCAAGCTTGTCCCAGTCGATTTCAGTGATATAAAAGATCTCCTGAAACTGGATCCTTTCACTGGGGTAAAGGCTATAAAGGCTGCCCGGGGGAAAAGAGGCCTTGGCGTGGGCGATAAAGAATATGCCTCCATTGGGATCGCTGCTGAACGCATATCCGCTCTCTGTCTCGCCTTCTTCGCCTGCACGTGCAGAGACCTTTAGGTTATCATCCAGTTCATGGTAGAGGCGCTTTAGGGTACTCATTAGACCGTCCGTTTCAAATTCCCCATTGTCGGAGATGGTGGCAGGGCACCTTATATTCACTCTCCGATCCGCGTTAAAATCGGGTGGAACCGCGAATACGGTGCCTTGCATAAAAAATAGAGCGAAGAAAATGAATAGAATATTCCTGATTTTATTGAGATAGGCTACCATATTCCCTCCTCTTTCAATTATGATTCTCCACTTTTGAAACATCATTATAGAGTTTTAGAAATTATTGTCAAATAGTGAATGAAATGTGTCAATACGTTCAAAATGTATTAGGTGTTTAAAAAGGGGGTTATTCTGATGAACCAAAGAATATCATGACTGGATAAAGGTATCCCTAATATCCGGTCACAGCTGGTTCTTTTCAAGACAACATCTATGGCATTCAGTGGACGTGGTCTTATTTTCAAGGGTTTGGCAAACCTGTTCCTGGTTCCAACGGCATATTCTGCCAGGGGTTCTGGTGGAGCAAACCCTTGAAAATAAGACCACTGCAAGCCTTGGGTGGAATCCTTTTTGAGATGTCGTCTTTCCAAGAACAGCCGTGACCTCACGTCATGATATTTTGAGCTATATGGCCCATGGGGTTCTCTTTTAAGCGGCGAACTTGTTTATGTGCAATAACCCTGCATAAAACAAGACGAGGCGGGCGGGTAGCCTTTTCCAGACTTGGCCGGAATCGAGAATTTTCTATTATCTCATAGGTATTCCGCCCGCCTGGGTGGCACCTTACGTAGTTAGCATTGTGTCAATACTTTCGTCGCTTAAAAGAGAGCCCCATGGACTATTAAGGTACTTATTTTAAGTGGGCTTGGATATTCCTTTATTCAGGCCTTGTCGTAGTGGCTGAACTGCATGCTGAATGTGCTTCGGCCCTGGGAGACCGAACGAAGAGATGTGGAATACCCGAACATTTTGGAGAGAGGCATGGTGGCCGTCAAAATCTGAAGGGTGCCCTGGTTGACAATCTGTTGGATCTTACCCTGTCTGGAGTTGAGGTCTCCGATGACTTCTCCCATGAATTCCTCAGGGACCAGTATCTCCGCCTTCATAATGGGTTCGAGGAGTACAGGATCGGCCTTTTGACACGCGTTCTCGAAGGCCATTCCGGAAGCAATCTTAAAGGACATAAAATCGGAAGACGCCTCTTCTATCTTTACTTCGAGGAGGGCGGATTTGATATCTATGACAGGATAACCCCTGACAACGCCTCCATCGGCGGCCTCGTCTACGCCTTCCCTGATCGCTCTGATAAACTCCTCGGTAAGGCCGGGATTCTCGCAAAGATTAACAAAACTGTTACCGGTGCTCCTGGGGTTCGGGGACACGGAGATCTTAACACCCGCGTAATGGAAATGTCCTGCCAGCTCTTTCTTGAAGATCTCTTCGTGTTCAACCTTTTTGGATATGGTTTCCCTGTAAACTACCTGTGGTTTTCCCTGGCTTGTATCGACAAAGAATTCCCTTTTTATTCGCCCTATTATTATATCCAGGTGGAGTTCTCCCATCCCTGATATGAGGGTCTGTCCGGTTTCTTCATCGATCTTGAACCTGAAGGTGGGATCTTCATCAGAGATCTTGGCAAGGGCATCCATAAGCCTGTCCTGATCTTGAACCCTTTTAGGCTCCATGGCAACGGAGATAACAGGTTCATTAAAACTGATCTGCTCAAGCAGGATAGGATGAGCTTCATCGCAAAGGGTATCTCCCGTCGTGGTAACCTTTAACCCGATGACGGCGATTATATCGCCGGCCACGGCCTTCTCTATCCTTTCCCTTTTGTTGGAATGCATCATCAAAAGACGGGACAGCTTCTCTCTGGTTTTTTTGCCGGGGTTATAGACCGTATCACCCGCTTTTACCGAACCGGAATAAATACGCACATAGGTCATTTTTCTGCCCTGATCCATAATAACCTTGAAGGCGAATGCACATAAGGGGCCTTTAACGTCCGCCTTTCTTGTTTCTTCTCTATTATCCGGTGGGACATGGCCCATGATCGGTGGTATTTCCACAGGTGATGGTAAAAAATCGGCAATACAGTCCAAAAGAGGTTGCATCCCCTTGTTGCGGAGGGCTGCTCCGCACAGGATGGGGACAAGCTGGAGGCTGATAGTCTCTTTTCTTATGGCCTGCTTCAATTCATCCAGACCGGTTTCCTTATCAGCGAGGTATTTAGCCATTATTCGATCATCCTTATCCGCAAGGGTCTCAATGAGCGCCTGTCTGTATTTTAGTGCGTCATTCATGAAATCGGAAGGGATGGGGCACTCCTCAAATTTTGCTCCCAGGGTCTCATCCGACCACGTCACAGCCTTCATTTTAAGGATATCGATAATTCCTTTGAAACTATCCCCTGAGCCCCAAGGCAGTTGAAGAATCAAGGGTTTTGCCTGTAAGCGCTCGTTTATCATATCTACAACCCGGAAAAAATCAGCCCCAATACGGTCCATCTTATTGATAAAGGCTATTTTAGGTGCCTTGTACCTGTCTGCCTGCTGCCATACTGCTTCCGACTGTGGTTCCACTCCGCCCACAGCACAGAAAACGCCGATCGCGCCGTCAAGAACCCTCAGGGATCTTTCCACTTCTATGGTGAAATCCACATGACCCGGCGTGTCGATAATATTAATGGTATGATCCAGCCAGCTACATGAGGTTACCGCGGAGGTTATGGTAATACCTCTTTCCTTTTCCTCAAGCATCCAGTCCATAGTGGCCTCTCCATTATGGACTTCCCCCATTTTGTGGACCTTGCCGGTATAGAAAAGTATTCGTTCCGTAATGGTCGTTTTTCCGGCGTCGATATGGGCTATAATGCCTATATTCCTTGTTTTCCTAAGTTTCTGTTCGGGTGACATATCACAATCCCTTGCATTGCCTTGCAGCGTCCCAGAACCTTTCCTAGTAAAAGGGGAATGATGCCTGGTTGACGGAAGGGGTAAAGGATCCGGGTTGACATGAAGCGTAAATCTAAGTTATCCTGCAAAATCTGTCAAGCCAATAAACAAACCGTGATCCACCGGGGACGGACAAAGATCCCTTGTCATCATTGATAATACAGAAATTAGATTATGGATCTGGGGAAAGGGCAGGTGTTTCTATTTTGTCAGGCTCGACCGAGGAGAGGTTGATGGATATGTTCGACCTCATGCTGAATCATTTCGGGCCACAGCATTGGTGGCCGGGGGAGACTCCACTTGAAATAATGGTAGGGGCCATACTCACCCAGAATACCAGCTGGAACAATGTAGAAAAGGCCATTCTAAACCTGAAAGCAGATAATCTCCTTTCCTTGGAGGCACTTCATGCCTCCTCTTTGTCCTTACTGGCGGATCGTATAAGACCCGCCGGGTATTTCAATATTAAAGCGGGGAGATTAAAGAACCTGGTAAATACCATTATGGATAAATATGATGGTAATATCACAGGCTTTCTTACTCAAGAGACGGATGAGTTGAGACAGGAGCTGATATCCATCAAGGGTGTAGGGCCTGAGACTGCCGACAGCATACTTTTATATGCAGCAGGACATCCCGTGTTTGTTATAGACGCCTACACACACCGTATACTGAACCGGCACGGACTGGCGGACGAACAAGTTACATACTATGATCTGCAGGAACTATTTATGGATAACCTGCCGGAGGACCCCGAGCTTTTCAATGAATTTCATGCACTTATGGTCAGAGTAGGAAAGGAATACTGCCGGAGAAGACCACTTTGCAATGTTTGTCCTCTGGAAGAATGGTAATAAGTTATTGGGAACCCATGAATCCTTAGAATAAAAATGGTTCATCCGGTCACGGCGGTTCTTTTCAAGACGACATCTATAGCATTCCGTGGACGTGGTCTTATTTTCAAGGGTTTGCTCCACGAGAACTTCTGGCAGAATATGCCATTGCCACCAGGAAAAGGTTTGCCAAACCCTTGAAAATAAGACCACGGCCGTAACCCCTTGAAATGACCGACCCGGGAGATCCGGAACGAAGAAAAGGGATAGCCCTTCGGTCGCAGCCGTTCTTTTCAAGACGACGCATATTATGATTCAAGGATTCCTGCATCCTTGAATCCTTAAAAATAAGAATACAGGCAATAGGACGAATAAATAGCTTAAATGGTTGAGTCTAGCATCGAAATGATTATAATTACGAAATCCTGTATCAGGAGATATCGTTAGATGAACCCATATGTTAAGGCTGTCCGTGCCCCCTTCCTGGTTGGGTCCCTTGTCCCGGTCATCATAGGCACCTGCCTGGCCTTTGCGGAGGAAAGATTTTCATTCCTCAGTTTTTTGCTTGCGCTGGTTGGCGTAGGCTCCTTGCACCTGGCCGCTAATCTGGCTAATGACTACTATGATTCCAAAGGTAGTGATCCTGTGAACTTGAGGGTTACGCCATTCAGCGGCGGGAGCCGTGTTATCCAGGAGGGAGAGTTGAGCGCGGGAGCGGTTATTGGTATGTCAATCTTCTTTCTTGCTGTTGCCCTGGGGACAGCCATAGGCCTGTTCTACGCCGGGCGACCCCTCTCCATCCCCCTCGGCCTGCTGGGTCTCTTGGTCGGCTGGTGTTATTCCGCTCCTCCCTTGCAGCTGATGTCTCGGGGATGGGGTGAAATAGTAATCTTTTTCGCATTTGGCCCCCTTATTACCCTCGGTGCATATTATGTCAATACCGGCGTTCTCAGCCTTGAATCCTTCGCTATTGGGGTACCTCATGGTTTTTTGATCATGGCCGTTATATGGATAAACCAATTTCCCGATTATGAGGCGGATAAAGAGACCGGAAAAAAGAATCTTGTGGTTAGATTGGGCCCGGGGATGTCCAGATATCCGTATTGCCTTATCATGATTGCCTCTTTTGTCTCCATTGTCTTTCTGATAGAATCTATGAAGATTCATTATCTGATAATGCTTGCGTTTATCTCCTTTCCCCAGGCCTTCCGCGCCATGAGGATATTGTGGAGGGAATACCTCTTACGAGATTCCCTGATGCCCGCCCAGGCGCTGACCATCCAGACAATCTTGAACCAGGGCCTTTTCCTGTCCTTGGGTCTTGTCATGAGCCGGTTTATTTATGCCTAAGCTATCCAGAGAAAGAGTCGCAGTCATATTGACCGGTCTTTTGTTTATTTCGATGGCCGCGATTATAGTTGGGTTCGGTCTGTTTTTTATAAAACCGGCCGAAAAAGGAGGGACGGAGCAGATTGTTACTGTCAGGGAAGGGGTGTCCTTGAAAGAAGTGGCAGGCAGCCTGGAGAGTAAGGGAATCATAGCAAACAAGACCATCTTCATGCTCTGGACCAGGCTTATGGGATATAGCAGGCAGATAAAGGCCGGGGAGTATAGGCTGAGTTCCGCTATGGCGCCTATCCGGATAATGGAAATGCTAACGAGAGGAATGGTCATAACCTATCCTGTTACCATCCCCGAAGGTTTTTCTATTGAACAGATCGGAAAACTCTTGGAAGAAAACGACTTGTGTCATGAGGTCGTCTTTGTTTCAGCCGCCCACGACCCGGACATTTTACAGAAGTACGGCATATCCGGTCCGAGCCTGGAAGGATGTCTTTATCCTGATACCTACCACTTCAGCAAGGGACTTTCCGCAGTCTCCATAATTGATACAATGGTCAAGCGTTTTTTTGAAGTCTTGGAAGGTCACAGGCAACGAATAGAGGAGTCAGGTATGACAATAAGGGAGATTGTGACTCTTGCATCGATTATTGAAAAGGAGACGGGCATTGCGGAAGAGAGGCCTATTATTGCCAGTGTCTTCTTGAACAGGATGAAGAAAGCGATGCGTTTAGCCAGCGATCCCACCGTAATATACGGTATCAGGGATTTTTCAGGGAATCTTACAAAGAAAGACCTTTCCAGATATACACCATATAATACATACGTGATTGCTGGCCTTCCCCCTGGTCCTATCTCGAACCCCGGTCTGGAATCCATTAGAGCCGTGTTATACCCGGCGGAAACGAAATACCTGTATTTCGTATCGAAGAATGACGGATCACACCATTTTTCCGAGACCCTTGAGGAACATAACAAAGCAGTGGGTATATACCAGAAAAAAAATGAGCAGTTTAACCCTACATATTGAAAAAAAATCTTGACATACCGCAATATATTGTTATAGGCTATTACTCGTCTTAAAGAGGTGGTATTTTAGCTTGCCCTATCCGGATTGACCTAATAGATCCATTTCAAACTAGATACCGTCAGGAAATTCTTTAACAGGTAAAAAAAATCGGGATAATCATTATATATTACGGACCATTATTTATATTAAGGGGATTTAAATGTTTGAGAATATAAAGAAACGTGACGGAAGGATTGTGGAATTCGAGGCATCGAAGATTACCTCGGCGATTGCCAGCGCGGGCAAGGCAACCGGAGAATTTGACGACAGGGAGGCAAGAAAACTCAATTTGCGGGTCTTGACTCTGGCCCATGAATTGAGACTGGGTCCACTGCCCGAGGTGGAGGAGATACAGGATATCGTGGAAAGGGTGCTCCTTGACTCCCCATACTATAGAACCGCCAAGGCCTATATAATCTACCGGGAACAGCACGCCCAGATAAGGGCTATTTCAACCAAGGCCAACATCGACCTGGTGGAAGACTATATCCAGAAGTTGGACTGGAAAATCAAGGAAAACAGCAATATGTGTTTTTCCCTTCAGGGCCTGAATAATTATATATCGTCGGAGGTGACATCCGAATACTGGCTCAACAGGATCTATCCGCCTGAAATCAGGGATGCCCATAAGGCGGGCGATTTTCATATCCATGACCTGAGCCTGCTTTCCGTGTATTGTGTGGGGTGGGACTTGAAGGATCTGCTCATCAACGGATTTAAGGGCGTGGAAGGCAAGGTGGAAAGCGGACCCCCCAAGCATCTGAGGTCTGCTCTGGGACAGATCGTCAATTTTTTCTATACACTCCAGGGTGAAGCTGCCGGAGCTCAGGCCATTTCCAATTTCGACACTCTGCTAGCCCCCTTTGTGCGTTATGACGGGCTGGATTATAATGAGATTAAACAGGCCATGCAAGAGTTCGTCTTTAATATCAATATCCCTACCAGGGTTGGGTTTCAGACCCCTTTTACAAATATCACCATGGATCTTTACGTGCCCAGCATACTGAAAGACCTCCCGGTGATCGTGGGAGGCAAAGATCGGGAAGAGAAATACTCCGAGTTTCAACATGAAATGGATTTGCTGAACAAGGCGTTTGCCGAGATAATGATGGAAGGTGATGCAAGGGGAAGGGTGTTCACATTTCCTATCCCCACCTATAATATAACCCCTGAATTCGACTGGGATAATCCGAATCTGGATATGCTCTGGAAGATGACCGGGAAATATGGTATCCCCTATTTCTCCAATTTCGTAAATTCAGACATGTCTGCCGAGGATGCGAGGTCCATGTGCTGCCGCCTTCGCCTTGATAACCGGGAGCTGCTCAAGAGGGGAGGGGGGCTTTTCGGCGCGAATCCCCTTACCGGCTCCATAGGGGTGGTTACTATCAACTTGCCAAGAATAGGTTATTTGGCCGAGGACAAGAATGATTTTTTCAAGCGCCTGGAAAAGATGGTGGGGCTGGCAAAGGAGAGTCTGACCATTAAGAGAAAGGTGCTGGAAAGATTCACGGATAACGATCTATATCCCTATTCAAAATTCTATCTGAGAGATATCAAGCAAGGCATGGGGCGATATTGGAAAAACCATTTCTCCACCATAGGGATTATAGGGATGAATGAGGCCTGCTTGAACTTCCTCGGGGAGAACATCGGCAGCGATGCCGGCAGGACATTCGCTATCGAGGTTATGGATTATCTTCGAGAAACCATAGGAAATATACAGGAGGAGACAGGCGATATATATAATCTTGAGGCAACTCCGGCGGAGGGCACGTCATATCGGCTGGCCATATGTGACAAGGAGAGATATCCAGGCATAATCTGCGCTAACGAGGACGCCTACTTAGAGGGCGGTGATCCCTTTTATACAAACTCCACGCAGCTCCCGGTAGATTATTCGGATGATATCCTGGAATCCATAAGGCTCCAGGATGAATTGCAGACAAAATACACCGGCGGGACGGTCATGCATATATATCTTGGAGAGAATATAGACGACACGAGCTGTGTAAAGAATTTGATCAGTAAGATAGTCAAGGGATTCAGCCTTCCATATCTGACCCTGAGCCCTACCTTCAGTGTCTGTCCCTCCCATGGTTACCTGAAGGGTAAACAGGAGAGATGCCCGGTATGTAATCAGGAGACAGAGGTATACTCCAGGGTAGTAGGGTATCTAAGGCCGGTTAAGCAATGGAATAACGGCAAACAGGCTGAGTTCGGCATGCGAAAGACATTTAAGGTGGCCTAGACCATGAATCTGGGAGGCATACAAAAGAATTCCTTTATAGATTATCCCGGCAAAATAAGCTGCGTGTTATTCTTGTCGGGCTGTAACTTCGACTGCCCCTATTGCCACAACCCATCCCTTGTCAAGGGGCCTGCGGAATGTCCGCCTTTTTTAAAGGGTGAAGGTCTTTATGAATTTCTGAAAAACCGGCGGGATTTCCTTGACGGCGTGGTTATCACGGGCGGGGAACCCACGCTCCAGAAGGATCTTTTCAACTTATGCGAGACCATCAAGGGACTGGCTTATCCCATAAAACTGGACACCAACGGAAGCAGGCCCTGGGACGTGAAAAGACTTATAGAACACGACCTTGTAGATTACGTGGCCATGGACATAAAGACGGATCCTGTTCACTATGATTCACTGAGCCGCGGTTCCTGCAGTACGGATGATATACTTTCAAGCATAGCAATTATAATGGAATCAGCCCCGGAATATGAATTCAGGACCACCTGTGTGAGGCAGTTTGTGGATGAAGGTGTTATTAAAAATATCGTCAAGCTCATCAAAGGCGCGCATCTTTACGCCCTGCAATCCTTTCAAGAAACGGAGGTCCTTCATCCGGAATTCTTCCGGGACGACCACTCAGGGTATAGCGAAGATGAAATGATGTATCTCAAATCAGTTGCCGATCCTTGGGTAAACAAATGCGTGGTCAGATAATAGGTTTTAGGCTTTAGATTTTAGCCAACATTTAATCACCCATAACCAATAACCTATTACCCTTACCCTTTATCCGTATTGTGTCTCCTGGCTCGTGACTTTTGAATCTAATCCTCGGATCCTATAGATTTTGTCGTGACAAGAGCGGCCGTGAGCGAAGGGCTGTTCCTTTTCTCCGTTCCGGATCTCCCGGGCTGGTCATTTCAAGGGGTTACGGCCGTGGGATGCCTACCCCCTCCGCTGTTCCCCTCGGCTTCGCTCGGGGCCAGGGGGTCCCCCACCCGTAAGCCCCTGAAATAACAGCGTCCTACCGATAGTCACTACAAAAACCAACAGCCCTTCGCCCTAATGTTACACCGCAGGCCCTGCATAAGGTCACGGCTGTTTTTGGAAAGACGACATCTCCAAAAGAATTGCACCCAAGGTATGCAGTGGTCTTATTTTCAAGGGTTTGCTCCACCAGAACCCCTGGCAAAATATGCCGTTGCTATCAGGAAAAGGTTTGCCAAACCCTTGAAAATAAGACCACTTCCACTAAACGCCGTAGATGTCGTCTTGAAAAGAGCCGCCGTGAGCGGATGAAAAGATAATAATCGTTCGGAGATCCTTTTGTTAAACCGTCCTGTCCAGTCCTTCCTTAAACCTGTTAAGCCGTTTGGCTGAGACCGGGAAGGCCGTACCCAGCTCCTCGGCAAACACGGATACCTTGAATTCCTCGATCATCCACCTGAATTCCTTGATTCCCTGTCTCTTCTGGTTGGAGGCGTGGAGAGGGAGATCAGCAGACATCTCATCGAGTGCCTTAACAAAATCCTCTATCTGACGTGCCTTATTATTATCCTTTACCGGATCGTTTGCTCCTCGCTCCGCCCTGATCTCCATGGCCCGGAGATATCTGGGGATCTCGGCAAGACGTTCCGGCAAATAATGTTCCGGAAAATCCGGTGGTACCAATCTTTCCATATCTCCCTTGATGCAGGCGCAGAGTTCAAGGACCCTCTTATTTGACTTGTTTGCCTTTTGAATGGCAAGGACTGAACACCGGGTCCGGTGATAAGCATCCAAAACGGCTATGGTATGGGACCGGATTTCTTTTAGCTTTTCAACCATATCTCTGGAAAGGGTGTGCAGATATGCCTCAAACTCCTCCTTGGTGCGGATGTTCTTGTGGAAAAGAAGTCTTTCCAGGCCGTTAAACATGGACTTTTCAACCGCGCTTTTTCCTCCGAAATAGAGGGCCGACTTTTCAGCCTCCACGGGCAGGGACCAGTTACGTTTCATCCATCTAATATCCTTTTTGAGTCTTCGGCTCAATAATATGCCTACACCTTTCTTGTGGGAGGCAACAGCCCTGTCCCTGGCAGGGAAAAGACGGATATCTACCCTATCCCCCTGGGGTGCAAGGCCGGGATAGGCAGACAGGCCATTATCTGTTGAGAGGTCTTCCGGAAGATTGTCAAAATCCCAGTCAATAATTCCCTGCCTTTCCCATTTGTCCCTGAGTTTCCGCCAGTGCCCCGAATCAGGGGAAGGAATATCCCGGCCCTGAAGCAGAAAGGGGATATCGCGGCCGGATTGAACCTCTCTTCCGTGGTGATCTGTTATTGACAACCTGGTCCGGAGATAGGGGGAAATCTCCACCTCATTCCACACAGAAGCGGGGATATCCACGGAAAAACATTCATAAATAGAGCGGGAAAGGGTGTTTATGATGGGTTGATCAGACCGTTCCATCTCCTTCATAATAACATCAACCGTGTCCGAGACCGGGACAAGCCGTTTTCTGTATCGCTTTGGCAACCCTTTTATAAGGGCGGTTACCTTTTCCTTGACCATACCCGGGACACCCCATTCCAGGGTGGCTGGCGGTATCTGAGGGGCAAGTGCTGATGGCACCTTAACAGTTACACCATCCTCTTCTTTTCCTGGCACAAAGCGGTAGGTAGCCTTGAGCCTTGCCTTTCCGATCCTTAATTCGTCAGGGAACATTGCCAGATCCGCCTCATCCGGTTTTTCCAGAACCAGGTCTTTTTCATTCATCCTTAGAAAGTCATCCCCCTGCTTTTCGTGGATTAGCCTTGAAAGGCCTTTCACATTGTTGATTCCCTTAAGACGCCTTGAGTAGAATTCCGCCAGGACCTCTTGGTCTGCCAGTATACCCCTGCGCCTGAGCTTTTCTTCCATTGCCTCAAACCTTTTTATAAGCCTTGTGTTGTGCTTGAGAAACTCGAATTTCGGCTTGATATCTCTGTTTACCAGTGCGGAACGGATGAATATACGCTGGGCCTCTAGGGGATTAATAGGGCCGTAGGATACCAGCCGCCTGGAGACTATGGGAAGGCCGTAAAGGGTGACGTTTTCAAATGCCATGACCTCGCCCCGGTCCTTTTCCCAATGAGGTTCCTCGTAGGACGATCGGCATAGACTCCCGCCCAGGGACTCCAGCCAGGCAGGTTCTGTTTTCGCCGCGTTTCTGGCAAAGAGTCGCGAAGTCTTTACCATTTCAGCCGCCACTATCCAGGTGGCATTCCTGTTGAACAGGGTCGATCCCGGAAAGATCATGGCCTCCCGGCCGCGGGACGACAGATAGATATTCTTTTCCTTTTTGAGCGCTATATTTGATAAGAACCCGCTAAGTATTGAACGATGTATGCCTGCGTAACCTTCGTCCGGTGCGGCATTTTGAGCAGGGGATGCGGAGGAAATGTCCTGCTCTTTGAGAATGGACATGATCTGGTGGTAAGTATAGACCCATTCCCTCATCCTGGAGAAGGAGAGAAAATGGGCCTTGCAGAACTTGCGCGTCTTGTTCTGTGTTTTAAGGCCCTCCCATTCCTTGTGAAAACGTCTCCAGATATTTAGCAGAGTTAAGAAATCTGAATCAGGGTCCTTGAAGGGAGCGTGGACCTGGTCCGCCGAGGCCGCCTTTTCAGGGGGGCGCTCTCTGGGATCCTGGATGCTGAGAGCAGAGGCGATTACGGCCACCTCCTCCACATATCCCTCATGATCTGCCTCTATCATCATCCGTGATATCCTGGGATCCAGGGGAATCCGCCCCATCAGCCGGCCCTTGTGGTTCAACTTTGTCCCTCTATCGGTCCTTTCAATGGCCCCCAGCTCTTCAAGTACATCAAAGCCGTCTTTTATGCTCCGAGGCTTAGGGGGATCGATAAAAGGAAATAGGTCAGGGTCTCCCAGCTTGAGATAAACCATCCGGAGAATAACCTCGGCCAGATTCGACCTGAGGATCTCAGGATGTGTAAATGCGGGGCGGTCCGCATAGTCTTCCTCCGAATACAGCCTTATGCAGATACCTTTTCGGACACGGCCGCATCTTCCTTTACGCTGGTCCGCACTGCTCTTTGAAATGGGGGCTATGGGCAGGGTTTTGGTCCTGGTGCTGGGGAGATAACGGGATATCCGGGCAAGACCTGAATCGATCACGTACTTTATGCCGGGTATGGTCAAGGAGGTCTCCGCCACATTGGTGGCGACCACTATCTTTCTCCCTGTTACCGAATAGACACGGCCCTGGCTGGAAGAAGGCAGGCGCGCGAACAAGGGCAGGATAGTAGTCTCCTGATAATTCCTTCCTTTAAGTCGTTCACAGGTTTCAAGCACATCCTGTTCCGTGGGCATGAAGATGAGAACATCCCCTGACCTTTTTTGATGGCGCAGTCTGTCAACCGTCTTAACAGCCATGTCTACGTAGGTGACATCCCCTTTATCTTCCAGTTCCGCATCCAGGGGCATATAATCCACTTCCACGGGGAAAAGCCTCCCGCTCACCTCTATAACAGGGGCATCTCCAAATGCTGCGGAAAACTTCTCGGTGTCCAGGGTAGCGGAGGTAATGATTACCTTAAGCTCGGGCCTGCACGGGAGGAGAAGACGCAGGAAACCCAGAATAAAGTCGATATTCACACTGCGTTCATGGGCCTCGTCGATTATCAGGGTATCGTATTCGCGGAGATCCCGGTCACCTTGGGTCTCGGCCAACAGCATACCGTCGGTCAGTATCTTGATATAGGCGTTACGGGGAGTCCTGTCCTTGAAACGTATTTTGTAACCCACGGATTTACCAAGCTGCTCCCCCAGTTCCTCCGCAATCCTGCGGGATATGGTGGAGGCCGCAAGGCGTCTTGGCTGGGTGCATCCTATCTTTCCTGAGATTCCCCGTCCCGCCTCCAGGCACATCTTGGGGATCTGGGTGCTTTTGCCTGAACCTGTCTCGCCCGATACTATTACCACCTGGTTCTGTGAAATTGCCTTTATGATATCATCTCTCCTCGTAATGATAGGGAGTTCCTCCGGATAGGTAATAGGGGGGAGGTTATGGGACCTACTTTCTCTTTCACGTATGGATGCTTCCGCTTTTTTTCGCAGGGATGCAACCCGGCCGACAAGATCCGGTTTAGGGCCTTTTCCCCCCTTTTTTTTCTGCAGGTTATTAAGTTGGCGGGAGATAAAGGCCTGATCACGCAGCATGGTGCCCGAAAGCATGGAATTGATTCTTTTTATTTCTTCCGTGATGTTCATTAATCCCTGGAACCCTTGTGGAAGACCCCGACATTCTTACCGGGGAACCCCCATATTGTATAAAAGGATCTGCGGATCATCCCGGTTCATCCGGTAAATGAGTACGCTAGTTAATGATATGTAACATATTTTGCGCTAGATGGGCCATGGGGTTCTCTTTTAAGCGGCGAACTCGTTTATGTGCTATAACCCTGCACAAAACAAGACGAGGCGGGCGGGTAGCCTTCTCCATACTTGGCCGGAATCGAGAATCTTCTATTATCTCATAAATATTCCGCCCGCCTGGGTAGCACCTTACGTAGTTAGCATGCTGTTAATGTTTTCGCCCCTTAAAAGAGAGCCCCATGGGCCATTAAGGTACTTATAATAAGGTCTAATCTTTTACTTTTTTACGTACTCATTAACCGGATGAGACATGATCCCTTTCTCAAAGATATTCACGCCTTCGCCAGTATGGCCCGCGCGGAAGCGCGGGGAGCTTCACTAATGAACCATATTATTCAATGTCCGGGAACAGCGCAAGAGGAAGATTATTTTACGATTAGTAGGATATTTTTCCTTGACTTCCTTACATTGATGATTTAGAAAAAAATAGTTCAGGTGTTCCATGTAGAGCCGAACAGGGAACCCCGTTAAAGTCGGGGACGGGCCCGCCGCTGTAATCGGGAACGAAAGCTGCAGCATGCCACTGGCCGTGATGCCGGGAAGGCGCAGCCGGTAGAAAGATCCGAGAGTCAGAAGACCTGCCTGAACAGCAGTTTTATCTTCGCGGACATAGATAAGACAGCGGATCTTGAGGATAAAAAGGGTAATCCCCGGATCGAGATAATCGGTCCGGGGATTTTTGTTTCCGGGCCATACAACAATCATTAGCTTGAAAGGAGGAGGTATGCAAATGATGAGATATGTTTCAATTGCGGTGTCGTTTATCATAATTCTGCTGCCCGGATTTTGTATGGCTGTGGAAGAGAAGCAGGCTGAAAAAGGGATTTTTATGATGGATGAGGTGGTGGTAACAGGTACCAGGTTTGAACAGGAAATTGAAAGGATACCGGCCAATGTAAGTATAATCGATAAGATGGATATCTACAATTCAAATGCCAAGAATATTACTGAGATTTTAAAATATGAAGAAGGCGTAACCGTGAGAGACAAGCTGGGCAATGGTAAAACTGCCGAGGTGGATCTCAGGGGTTTCGGAGAGACAGGTTCTTATAATATCCTGGTTCTTGTGGATGGAAGAAGAGTAAACGGAATAGATCTGAGCGGGATAGACTGGACACAGATCCCCCTTGAACAGATTGAAAGGATAGAGATAGTAAGAGGGACAGGGTCTGTTCTTTATGGTGACAATGCGGTAGGCGGCGTCATCAATATTATTACCAGGAGACCGTCTGAGAAAATGGCCATGTGGGTTGAGGCGGTTGCCGGGAGTTTTGGAAGAAATAAAGAAAGAGTCTCCATAAGCGGGGGGCATGATACTATTAGCGGCGCACTGTTTGCCAGTCACGATTCCACGAACGGGTACCGGCCTGAGAATGGATTCATGACAAAAGATATTGGGGGGCGAGTAGTCTATGATCATGCTAATTCTTTGATTCTAAATATATCCGGGTCTTATCATAAAGATAAATTTGATCTTCCCGGGCATCTAACCGAGGCACAATATCTAGCCAATAGAGAGATGAACGCTCACCCCCTGGATAATGGCCAAAGTGAAGATTATTACTTCAAAACCGGCATGGACTTTGAAATGATGGGATATGGGAATATTGTTGCTGATCTGTCTTACAGAAAAAGAGACAGCGAGGCCAGCTTTCCTGATCCTGAAGGCGTTTTCCCGCAGGGGACCCGCAGTGTCAACGAGACCTGGAGCATCACTCCCAGATTTATCAGGGATAAGGGCCTTTTCAACCATGAGAACACGTTTATTACCGGTATTGATATATACTGGTCAGAGCAGAAAATGGATTCTTTAGGAGGATTTTTTATACCGCTTACCACAAAAACGGGTTTCGCGAATACTGAAAGAGACTCTATCGGAATATATTTCAATGATGAATTGGCCCTGTCCAATAATCTTATCCTTACAGCGGGACTGAGAGATGAACGTCTTGAGTATTCTTTTAACCAGAGGGATCTTACTCTCTTGCTTGCCCCATTAAAAACAAAGGTGAAAAAACGTGAAAACGCCTATAATATAGGGATTTCTTATCTCTATGATGACAGGTCATCACTGTTCTTCAGAGCGGATCGGAGTATTCGGTTTCCTCTGACTGATGAGGTCTCATATGTTGATTGGGCTGCGTTTGTCATTATGGCCAACACCGACCTGCAGCCACAGAAGGGTCAACATTATGAGGTTGGGATAAGACACTATTTTAAACCTGGTATTGTCGGTACCTTTACTATTTACAGAGCAGAAATCGATAATGAGATATTTTACAATCCTCTCACATTCAGTAATGAAAATCATCCTGAGACCCTTCATCAAGGTCTGGAAGCCGGAATTAAAGGAGAGTTTCTAGGGTGGCTTACCATATTCGGTAATTATTCTTATGTGGAGGCGGAGTTTGAGGAAGATCCTTATCAGGGAAATGAGATACCGGCTGTTCCGAATCACAGGCTAAATTTGGGGTTTCGAATCCATAATATTTTCCCGGGTCTGGTATTTTCTGCGGATTATAACTATACGGGTTCAAGGTATGCGATCAGTGATCAGGCCAATAATTTCGGGGAGATTGATGACCATTATACCATCAATGGCAAGGTCTCATACGAGTGGAGATCCATTAGTGCCTTTTTCGGTGTAAACAATTTAACAAACCAAAAGTACTCGGAATATGAGGTAATGGATACGTTCCTTACCACGCGTAATTTTTATCCGGCGCCTGAAAGGAACTGGACTGCGGGTTTGGCGATAGATTTTTAAGAGGGTGTCCAGGGATTCCAGGGTCTAGGATTCGGGTGTTTGTTCTCTAATACTTTTTTTAACTCCTTGAATCCTTGATTCCTTAACGCCTTGTATTTTAATCATCGGTCAGGCCGCACTGGGTAGTGCTTCGGAGCGGACTAATTTGGAGATGATCTTAATCTTCTATTCTTTTATATATTCATTAACCGGATGAATCAAAAAATAGCTCTGCAATATAAATAATATAAAAAGGATATAAAATTTCTATGAGACTGTTTTTCAGGTATATTTTCCCGTGTATTCTGGTAATTTTTGTTCTGTCCTTTTCAGGGCAGCCCTATGGCAATGAGTTTAAAGACTCTTTGGGAAGAAAGGTTGTTCTGGAAAAAGACCCTTGCAGAATCGTCTCCCTCGCCCCGAACCTTACTGAAATACTCTATTATCTGGGGCTCGGCGACAGAGTGGCGGGGGTAACGGATTACAGCTATTATCCTCCTGAGGCATTGGATAAGCCCAGGGTAGGAAGCTACATTAACTCCAACATTGAAAGGATCATAAGTCTCTCCCCGGACCTGGTTATAGGTACCAAGGACGGAAATCGGCCGGGCGTGGTATATCTGTTGGAACATGCCGGGATACCGGTTTATGTGGTAAATCCGAGAAACCTAAGGGATATAATATCAACAATAAGTGAAATCGGTACGCTATGTGGTGTTTCCGAAAAGGCCCGTTTACTGGTTAATAGGTTGAATAAACGGCTTGAGGCTGTTCAAAAGGCGGCTGCATCGGTCGATAGGCGTCTGGTGTTTTTACAGATAAATCTTTCACCCATTATGACGGTAAACAAAAACACCTATCACAATGATCTTATATACCTGGCGGGCGGAAAGAACATGAGCGCTGATGAGCCCATAACTTACCCCAGGATCAGTATTGAAGAGGTGATCAGGAGAGAGCCGGATGTTATTATAATATCCTCAATGGATAGGAGGGGGGAATTTGAAAAGGCAAAGGAAGACTGGATGAAGTGGTCATCAATCCCCGCGGTTAAGAATAACCGGGTCTTTCTTATCGATTCGGATCTTATTGATCGTCCTTCACAAAGGATATTAGACGGTCTTGAAGCAATGGCAAGGTTAATTCATCCGGAGGTGAATTGGGATAATGCAAGTACCCGCGGATCGGCGTCTGAAATTCCTTCCCCTTTTAGGGGGAGGCAAGGTGAGGGTCTTAAGACAACGAGGTGAAATCTTATGATAAAAATATTTTTAGGAACCTTTGCGGCACTCAACTGAAGCCGCATGAATTGGTTGAGGATTAACCCCACCTCAATCCTCCCCTAGTTGGGGAGGAAGGTATAAAGAGTAGGTCTTCTTCTAGTAGGGGAGGAAAAGAAAGTTTTAGGGGAAAGGTCAGATGGGGGAAAGGAGACTGAAATTGTTTAAATTCCGGGTATCAGAATGACTGAAAGATATAAGGGAACAATATTAACGCCAACAAAGGTTATTACTATATCCCTTGTAATGTTGGTGATACTCGCCTTTGTTATAATCTTTTCCCTTGTCCTGGGCACGGCAGAGGTATCTTTAAAAGATATTATGGATGTAATATGGGGCGATATGGCCCCGGATGATCCCATAAGGCTTATTATAATCAGGATAAGGCTCCCCAGGATCATACTGGCTGGACTTGTGGGCTTTGCCCTTTCCCTGGGCGGGGTGGTGTTTCAGGCCATACTCAGGAATCCCCTGGCTGATCCCTTTATCCTGGGGGTTTCCAGCGGTTCGGCTTTCGGGGCCATTTTGGCTATATCTTTAGGGCTTGGCTTTGCCGTGGGTGTGCCCGTCATGTCATTCGCAGGGGCCCTGTTCACGATTTGGCTGGTAATGATAATCGGTTCAAGGAAGATAGGGATGGAATCATCCACCATTCTGCTTACCGGGGTGATCATAAACGCCTTTTTTACGGCTATTATTATGTTTTTCATCTCTGTCTCCGCCGATGACAGGCTTCACACCATGCTCTTCTGGCTTTACGGAGATCTGTCCCAGGGAAGATACGGTCAACTGGCAATCATCGCGCCTTTTGTCCTTATCGCATCCGTTGCCCTGTATGGCTTTGCTAAGGAGCTGAACATAATAACAACAGGGGATGAAAACTCCGCCCAGCTGGGGGTGGATGTCGAGAAGGTTAAAAAAGCAAGCTTGTTGATCGTCAGCCTTATTATGGGGCTTGTGGTTGCCTTTTCAGGTCTCATAGGTTTTGTGGGTCTTATTGTCCCCCACCTGTCGAGGATGGCCTTTCGCTCGGATCATCGCCTGCTCATACCTGTCGGCGCCATCGGAGGGGCTATTTTTCTTATTGCCGCGGATACCATTGCCAGGACCATGCTTTCACCCAGCGAGATCCCGGTGGGCGTTGTCACGGCCTTTATAGGAGCCCCGTTCTTTATAATCCTTTTAAGAAAGAGAGGCAGTCTATGGGGTCGATCCTGACATTGAGAAATATCGGTTACCGTTACGACGGGGAAGACTGGGCTATAAAGGGGATTGATCTTGATGTCAGGGAGGGGGAGATCCTTGGCATACTCGGCCCCAACGGCTCAGGGAAAAGCACTGTTTTAAAGGTCATGGACAAACTGCTTGTACCGCAGGAAGGCGATATAAAGATCAGGGGCAGAAATTATCATGGCATAAAAAGATCCGCCTTTGCCAGGGAGGTGGCCATGGTAGCGCAGGAGAATCACTTCAGGTTCTCCTTTTCCTGCCTTGAGGTGGTGCTTATGGGCCGTTTCCCCCATTTAAAGAGGCTGCAGTTTGAGGGCAAAAAGGATATGGATACGGCTATTAATGCCCTCAGGGTCACCCATGCCCTGGAACTGGCGGGCCGCTCCATATATGACCTGTCCGGGGGTGAGAAACAGAGGGTGCTTCTGGCAAGGGCCCTGGCCCAGGAGCCGAAGGTAATACTCCTGGATGAACCCACGTCCTTTCTGGATCTCAAATACAGGAGGGAGATCTTCAAAATGATCTCATCACTCAGCAGGGAAAAGGGTGTAAGCGTTGTCCTTGTGTCTCATGATATCGATCTGGCGGCGCATTACTGCCACAGTCTGGTGGTGCTTAAGAACGGCCGCGTATTCGCCATGGGGAAACCGGATGACGTTGTTACCACACAGGCGGTGGAAGATGTCTATGAGTGCCCCGTCTTTGTGGACAGGAATCCCTTAACCGGAAAACCGAGAGTAAATATAAATTAGAGGCGCACCCGCCTTCGCTAAAAGCTCCGGCGCGGCAAGCGGGCGTATATGGCAAAGGCAATAACCGCTACCGCACCGAATAACAGGGTATAGGGAGGAGAGGGGAGAAGACTGGAATACTCTGGAGAAAAGCATCGAGATTGCCGCCAGGCTTGGTGACATAGATGATTATGACACTGTGATTTTGATTGATTGCCTGACACTGTGGCTTAATAATCTGTTTATGAAGTATGAATCTGATGATGAGACAGTATATCAAAAGATTAATAATCTTATGGAGGCGCTCGCAGATGTCAGGGGCAAGGTTATTGTGGTCAGCAATGAAGTAGGAATGGGTATTGTGCCTGAGAATAAACTTGCCAGGCAATACCGGGACGCTGCAGGATATATGAATAAATGGAAAGGGCTACTGTAAAAAAGGTTATTATAACCTTTGCGGGTTTGTCTTTGATACTCAAGGATGATTGAGGGGCGAAACATGAAGGGATATATCCAGGTTTATACGGGAGACGGAAAGGGCAAGACAACGGCCGCGCTCGGATTGGCCCTGAGGGCGGTCGGCGCGGGCCTCAAGGTGTATTTTGCCCAGTTTGTGAAGGGGATGAGATACAGCGAGCATGTCGCTCTTGAAAGGATGGCCGATTATATAACGGTCGCGCAATACGGAAGAAGCTGTTTTATAAAGGGTGACCCCACAGAAGAGGATATCAGGTTGGCCCGGGAAGGATTATCTCAAAGCAGAAAGGCGATGTTATCAGGAGATTATGATATTGTTATGCTTGATGAGGCAAACATCGCCACCCATTATAAACTATTTTCGGTCGAAGACCTGCTTGATTTCATACGCGCAAAGCCGGATGACGTGGAGCTTATTATAACAGGTAGGGACGCTGACCCCAGAATTATCGAGATAGCTGATCTGGTTACCGATATGAAGGAGATAAGACATTATTATCAAAAGGGTGTTGTAGCCAGGGAGGGGATAGAGAAATGAAGATGCTGGAACAGACCATAAACCAGATACAGCCACTTTCAAATGCCTGGTATGACAGGGCATGGGCCAGACTGGATAACCTTAGCAAGCCCAGGCGCAGCCTCGGTGTGCTTGAGGAGATAGCTGCCCGGGTAGCGGCGATAAGGGAAGAGGAAAGACCCTTGCTTGAGAAAAAGGCGGTCTTTGTGTTTGCGGGTGATCATGGTGTTGTGGCGGAGGGTGTGAGCGCCTATCCCCAGGAGGTAACAGGGGCCATGGTCAGGAATTTTCTGGCTGGCGGGGCAGGGATAAATGTCCTTGCGCGGCGGGCGGGGGCGGATGTACATGTTATAGATATAGGGATGAAAGAAGACATAAAAGACGCCGAGGCACTTATCAGGAAAAACGTTAAAAGGTCTACAGGAAATATTGCATCAGGTCCTGCAATGACTCTTGGAGAAGCTGAACAGGCCGTTAACGTGGGGATCGAGACGGCCTTACAGGCAAATGACGCGGGCAATACAATGATCGCCATGGGTGAGATGGGCATAGGAAATACAACCCCCTCTTCGGCCCTGTTTTCCATCCTGCTGCCCGTTGATGTCACGGATGTTACAGGCAAGGGGACCGGGCTTGAAGACAAGGGCGTTAAACAGAAAGTAAAGGTTATTGAGAAGGCCCTGGAGACAAACAGGCCCGGAATTCACGATCTCCTTTCTGCATTGGCAGCGGTCGTCGGCCTTGAGATAGCGGGCATATGCGGCCTGTGCCTTGGTGGAGCGGCCAGACGCATGGTTATCGTGGTGGACGGTTTTATATCCTGTGCCGGAGCGCTTGTGGCCATGAGACTTTGTCCCCCGGCAAAGCAATATCTATTCTTTTCCCATCGGTCATCCGAAAAGGGACATCGCATGTTTTTTGAAAAGGAGGATGTCAGGCCTATACTGGACCTGGATATGCGTCTCGGCGAGGGCAGGGGAGCGGCCCTGGCCATGCAGGTTATTGAAAGTGCTATTAGTATTTACAATGAAATGGCTACCTTCGAGGATGTTAACATAGAGCCGGGAGCATGATGTTGTGATAAAAGGTCTTATTACAGCAATCCGCACCCTGACGATCATACCTGTCCCCGGAAATGAAGACAAGGAGATGTCTTTAGCCCTCCCCTGGTTTCCTTTGGCGGGTTTGCTCCTGGGGATTATCCTTTATTTCGCAGTCCTGGTATGGAAAAGACTTCCTTTTCCTCAGTGGCCCGCCGGTTGTGCCATACTGTTATTGATCCTGGATGTATTGGTTACAAGGGGCCTTCATCTGGACGGCATGGCTGACTGGGTCGATTCAATGGGCGGCTTTGGAAGGGAAAAGAGACTGGCCATTATGAAGGATGTCTCCATGGGGGCATTCGGGGCCCTGGCCCTGATCCTTGCGATGATGACCAGGTGGGTACTTTTTATCAGGCTGCTGTCTTCCGGCACTTTCTTATGGATAATGGCAATAATGTCGATCTCCAGGTCGATGCTTGTGGAACTGATGACCACCATGCCCTATGCCAGGAGCGGTGACGGGATGGCAAGGCCTTTCATGGATAAGGCCGGCAAGAGGCACAGGCTTCTCTCATATATAATTACTCTTATCCTGTGTCTCATGTTTGGACCGATAGGAATAGGATTGTTCCTCCTGGCGTGGGTTATAGCCGTTATCTTAAGGATCTACTTCCGGCGACAATTCAACGGGATTACAGGTGATCTCCTTGGAGCCGCCAATGTGATAATTGAGATTATTCTTTTAACCGCATGTGCCCTTCCCGGAGATTATATCTCAGGTTATGCGGGCTGGGGATGGCATTGCAAGTTTTTACGAAGACAGGTTTGGGATAGCTCCTGAACACATCCTTGCAGGCAACGGCTCAACGGAACTTATTTATCTGCTGACTAGGTTACTGCGGCCCAAGCGCGTCCTCATAATTTCACCCTCCTACCATGACTATTACAGGGCATCCGAGCTTGCAGGCGCTGATGTGTCGTTGTTTCTTTTATCGGATAAAAATGGTTTTTCGGACATTGATCCTGAAGCGCTTACAGAGGCATGCAAGGGCGTTGAGATGGTGTGGATCGGCAGACCCAACAAAATCCCACAGGGACCATGCTTTCTAGGGATGTCCTGACCTGCCTTTGTGATACATTTCCCGATAAGTGGTTTATCCTGGATGAGGCATTCATACAGTTCACGGACAACTGGGAAGATGAGACCTTCATGTTCGGGAAAAAACCGGACAACGTGATCGTTATTCATTCCCTGACAAAGTTCTACGGCCTTGCGGGTCTCAGGATGGGCGGTGTAATAGCTCATAAAGATATTATCTCAAGGATAAGGGCATTGAAGGAGCCATGGACAATAAACGGGATTGCAGACAAGGCTGCCCTCATGCTGATGGAATGCGAGGATTATGAAGCAGAGACGCGTGCCTATGTATCGGTCGAACGTGAAAGGATCATAAAAAGAATCAATGAGTTAAAGGGCATTAGGGCCTTTCCTTCAGAAACGAACTTTATCCTGTGCAGATGGACAAGGACAGGGGGCCTGGATGATCTTTTAAGTCATCTTTTAAAAAATGGCCTCTATGTCCGTGATTGCCGTAATTTCCCGGGTCTTGAGGCCAATTATTTAATTTGATAAGAACTCGCTTTTTGATGAACAGAGTATAGAAAATTTCTCATTGTATGTCAATCTAAATTTAGCCGCAGGATATTGTGGCGCAGGTCTCATCTGCCGGATTGATCAATCGCGGTTTCGAT
>Ga0315543_1000248_pt1 | contig 67995 bp, 49 predicted proteins | sample SalMarSW160210MG_2_FD_203098 | JGI IMG/M metagenome (GOLD analysis project Ga0315543, IMG submission 203098) | Salt marsh sediment microbial communities from the Plum Island Ecosystem LTER, Massachusetts, United States - Salt Marsh Sediment SW1601-210 ... | reverse complement strand
GGACCCGTATGCTGGAGAAGAGTATCTCCTTCCCATCCCTGGTCCACGAATAGCCACCCCTGCCCTGATCCCAATCTCCTGATGTTACCTGTTTCGCTGTTCCTCCGGAAGCGGGAACAACAAAGATCTGGGTATATCCATCCTCCAGAAATCCAACCCTGTCGCGACGGTACACCAGGTCTTCAACGATTCTGGGGGCAGGTGTCCATTCCGCTCCTTTGGGCTTCTCAGGCATCTTTACCGGCCAGTGTTTGTCTTCCGGCACCAGCATGGTAAACGAAATATATTTCCCATCCGGAGACCATTGAATGTTTGAAGGCGATCCATCAAGGCGTGTGATTTGCGTGGCTTCTCCGGCGATCCCCATGATCTTGACAAAAATCTGGGATCCCTGCGGTTCTCCCGATCGGATAAAGACAATACGGCTACCATCGGGTGACCATAATGGACTACCTCCTTTCATGAAAAACCGGTCATTCTTACCACCTGTATCCATGATCCAGAGATCAGACTGTGATCCGTCTTCATACTTATTGATCCATCGCTTTGAATAAATGATCTGATCACCTGCCGGTGATATCTGAGGTGATGAAACAGATTCCATATCAAAATAATCCTCAAGTGAAAGCTTCCGGATCTCGTCTGATTGTGACCGTCCTGTTTGAAAAAACAGACATAATAGTCCCAGGATTAACATAACTTTTCTGAACATTTTCTTTTGTATTTAAGGGTTAGGTATTTATTTAAAAAGATCATCCAAGATAATCAAATCCGGCATGAAATACCAATCGGTTTATGGTTTTACCGGAATGAATTCGTTTCTGAGGAAACGTATTATTTTGAGGTTTTGGAGTCACCGGCCCATGAAACCTCTACGAGGTTACCTGTCTGCTGGTCTGTATCGGTTTTTTCCCGGGCTGGTAATCTGCGTTAGTTACTCTATTAGTTTATATAGCTCCTTTCCAGCCTGTTCGTATTCATCTCCTTCAACCCATGTTGGTGTATCGGGGGCATTGGCAATGTTCCTTGCAGCCCGTGCATAGGCTCTGACAAATTTTGTATAATAGGTATAATCAATCGTTTCCGCTTCATCTGACGGTCTGTGGTAATGTTTGGGTGTATTCTGGTCAAATATTTTGAATCCCGGGCTGAATGTCGGTGCCGGTATGCCTTTCCTGGCAAAGTTCACATTATCGGATGCATTGAACAGGAATTCGAATGCAGGATCTGTATTCACATCAAGTCCGAACTGGTTGCATGCGGAGGTGATCAGTTCTTCTGCTCCGGTCCGCGTAATGCCAAGGATATTCACATAGCCTGTATCAGCCATTCCTCCACCGTCGTTGTTGAGGTTAAATATAATCTGTTGCAGAGGGACCAGCGGGTGGTTTGCAAAATAGCGGCTTCCCAGCAGTCCTTTTTCTTCACCGGTAACCGCCAGGAAAATGACGGATCTCCGGGCAGGATGCTCAGCAAATGCTTTTGCTGCTCCCATGACTGCCACCGTTCCCATGGCATTATCCCCGGCACCATTGAAAATGGTATCTTCGGGGGTTGCACCGCGCCCGTTGGCCATTCCTGCACCCAGATGATCATAATGTGCAGTCAGCAATATATATTCGTCGTTCACTTCAGGATCTGTCCCTTTAACATACCCCACAACGTTGTTATCCCGTATTTTTTCAATCATCAATCCACTCGAGTTTATTTCCGCTTCTTTCACTGTACCTGCTTTTATTTCCCCGATCAGATCTGCGTTGTCTGAAGCCAGCCAGAGGTATGTGATCTGATCCTCATCAGCATCATCTTCTGTCTTATCCAACTCCAGGGAAGGGCGAAGCATGTAGGAGACCAGCCGGTCCCAGGAAAAATTCAAATTGAATACCTCAATGAACGCCACTCCCCCCAATTGGTTCACCATCTCCCGCTTTCTTGCTGACAGAGCAAAGATTTCATTAAAATCTCCCGGTGTTCCCGAACCCATATCGGCAACCACAATTTTACCTTCCAGATCAATGTTCTTCAAATCACCGGTTCCATTTTCCTCATCACCCAATCCATACCCGATGTACACCACCGGCGCTTTTACCGTTAAGGGTCCACCGCCTCGATGGAGAAAATCTTTCCGCTGGACCAATTGCCTGTTACCTATTTTCACCTCACAGGTTTCGGCAGGCTTGACAGACTGAAACGGGACATTCTGTAAATAGCCCGGAGTATCTTCAAATTCACTTACACCCAACATGGCGAAATAGTCCGCAATGTAACCGGCAGCGATCCGTATCCCTTCGCTTCCGGTATTCCTGCCCATCAGCTCATCGGAAGCAAGAAAATAGACCTGTTCTTTAAGGGTATTTTTATTAATTACATCTTCATATGATTTGCCTCTTTCCTGTCCACATCCAGTTAATACTGGTAGAGTAAAAAGAATAAAAAATATAAAAAGTCTGTTTCGCATAATTGAAATCATTTAGATTGGAGTTAAAATTACAAATAAGATTATAACTGCTTTCAACATGCCTTATTATTTTTGCATGTTGAGTTAATGAAAAGAGAAATACTTTATTCCTTAAAGGTATTAGGAGTTATTCGAGACATTACATTATTTGTAAATTTTTGGATATTTCAGCTCCGTAGGAGCGGCACATTGGTAGCCCCGGGTAAGCTTGTCCTGTGAAATAAGCATAAGCGGAATATTTTACAGGGCGAGCGCAACCCGGGGAGAAATAAAAAACAAGTAAACCCGCCGAAACTATTATACCCGATTCATGGGAAACCTGACCATTCGGCGGAAGGCTCAGTTGTTAATAAGAGTGACAGTGCTCCTCGGTCCTTGTATCGTTTTCCATGTGCAGAAGGATAGAACCGCTGTTACAAAATTTATTAGTACGATGGGCTAATTCAATCGACCTCCCCGGGCTTTTTTTAAAGTTCCCAGAAAGGGTTTTTCCAGGAAGCTTCTGTTATCCAGTTCACACAACTGCCTGTACATGGTTTTGGTTACCGTAAAGACCATGATTTCCGGTGGCAGGTGCCGGCGCATGGCAAGATCGGTTGATCCGATGATTGCCTGGGAAATTTCCAGATCGTCAAACAAAGCCAGCATTTCTCCACAGCCTGCACCAAACGGTGCAAGAACAGTAGCCGGGTCGTCCGGCTTGCTGAAATATTGCGCCCCGATCATCAATGCACTCAACTGATCGGGGTTAACAAAAAAAGTAATGGTTCGCAGAAAATTTTCACTGTGCGTCTGCAACGGTCCGATCAACAGGTGTTCATGTTGCGGTTTGTAGGTATTCCCCTGATCGATCCACCGGTTCATGAGGTCGTGGTTTGCTTTCAATCCCTCCTCATCAGCAAGGAATTTTATGAAACTTTCCCTGTCGCGATATTCGACGCTGAAGAAGTACCGGCCACAGCCACCGCATCCATGATTATTCCGGGTGAGGTGAAGCGTTTTTCCGTTACACCAATCGGGGAAAAACTGAAAGATACACTGCCTGATTTTTTTTGACGGTTCAACAAGATCTGTAAAAGGGGAAAAATCAGGGGTATCGTAAAGGCCAATGATCGGATAGTGTAAATCGATCCTGGCGGTCAAATAGGTTGAATCCGGTAACATAATACCAAACGTTAAATTAATTTACAGAAAGGATAAATGTAATAAACATCAGATAAAATCACAGGTTGATCGCTTCAATTTTTGTAGAGAAATATTGCGACTGGAAGGAAGTTAGCAATATTAGTTCAGAACAACCTGGAATCGAATCTTTTGCAGCCTCGATAGTAAGCGCTCTATTGAGCGCAAACAACTTGGAAAATCGTTCTCCAATAATAAAGACACTCTACTGGCAAATTCAAACTTGAAGCTCCTGTATTTTTTTGAGAATTCAGTATTTTATCATAACTTGAACGTTCATATTGGATGATAACCCTACACACTAATTCCTGATACCATGATCAAAACCGTTGATTTAGTAAAAATCTTCCGAACCGATGAGGTCGAAACCACCGCCCTGAACAAGGTAAACCTGTCGGTTGAAAAGGGAGAATTTGTTGCCGTAATGGGACCTTCCGGTTGCGGGAAATCCACCCTTCTGAATATCCTGGGACTTCTTGACAATCCGACAGAGGGGGAACTTCATTTTGAAGATGTTGAAGTGTCCAAATTCAATGAGCGGAAAAGAACAAACCTCAGGAAATCGAACATCGGATTTGTCTTCCAGAGTTTCAACCTGATCGATGAGCTGACCGTCTATGAAAATGTCGAATTGCCCCTCCTCTACATGAAGGTTGCCTCCTCGAAGAGGAAAGAGACCGTCAACCAGGTGCTTGAACGGATGAATATTGCACACCGGAAAAAGCACTTTCCGCAACAGCTCTCAGGAGGACAACAACAGCGGGTCGCCATTTGCCGCTCTGTGGTTGCTAATCCAAAATTGATACTGGCTGACGAGCCGACGGGTAACCTCGATTCAGCAAACGGCGAGGAGGTGATGAACCTGCTGACCGAGCTAAACAAGGAGGGCACAACCATCGTGATGGTCACCCACTCACCGACCGATGCGGAATATGCACACCGCATTGTACAGTTATTTGACGGGCATATCGTTACGGAAAACATTAAAAAGATTTTGTAAGATTTCTTTGCCGGATACACCGGATCCGGATGCCGTGATTTACAGGATCTCTTGCTATGGCTTGCACTAAAAATGAGTGAATTCCAGCCATGCCATTTTTTATTGGCCAATCCATCAGTTTCAAAGATCAGTTTACGAACTTACCCTGATCAAAAAGTTTATCCCTAACCAATAAACTCATCTGCTCTATGACAATCTGGTCTTCTGAAATCAAGGATCTGGAGAAGCTCCACGCTTCGTGCAAAGGTCAACAGCCCAGGCTGGACAGGGAACTTGAAAAGCTGGTCAAGACCGATGATGAGAACATTGTGCTGGTGTATGCCCGAAGGTGCCTTGAGGTGATCATCACGGATCTCTGTGAACGTGAACTGAAAAGACCACGGGGGACCGAGCCGCTCAAAGGAATTATCGATAAGCTGAACAGGGAAGACAAAGTGCCGAACAATATTATTGTGTCGATGCATCACTTAAACAGCCTGTCGACATTTGGTTCTCATCCCAAGGACTTTGACCCCAAACAGGTAAGACCAGTGATTCTCGATCTTACCACGGTAATTGAATGGTACTATTCTTATGCTGAGAAAACTGGTGATCATTCTCAAACCGTAGATAGCCCATCGGAGTCTGATAAAAGAGCAGCAATTCAAAAAAGGAATGCCGGTAAGAAAAGGAAAACAGTTGTAATTACTTCTTCTATTGTCCTGGTAATCGCAGTTATTGTTTCACTTATTCTGATTAAAGTTTTAGGTAGTAACCAGAACAAAATGCAGGAGTCAATAGAATCAATTGCCATACTTCCGTTTGAAAATTACACTGGTAATGAGGTGCCGGAATATCTGATTGCAGGATTACACTCCTCACTGATTACAAATATGGGGAAAGTTGGCAATCTCAGAATCATTGGCTCAACGTCATCCAATAAATACAAGAACGCTGATATGACAGTTTCTGAAATAGCCTCCGAACTGAATGTTGACGCAATCATTGAGGGTGATCTGATATCAGCAGGTGACAGTATTAACATTATATTGAGATTAATAAATGCAGGCCAGGAAGAAAGACAACTCTGGATAGGCGACTATAAAAGAGAAATTAGCCAGATACTGAATCTGTATAACCAGATAACAATACAGATCGCTGAAGAGGTGAAAGTTTCACTGACACCTGAAGAAGAGAATTTACTCACCGGTTCCAGGTCAATTGACAAGGAAGCATATGATGCATATCTGAAGGGGCTCCAGTACTGGGACAGGCTGGGATTTGAAGATCTTCAAAAGGCCATGAATTACTTTGAAACTGCGATTGAAATAGAACCAGAATGGGCTCCACCCTATGCCGGTATTGCCCAGACTGCCCAGGGAATGGTGCAAATGGGTGCCATGTTGCCGGGTGAGGGAATGCCCATTATCTTTAAGAACCGAAGTAAAGCCTTAGAACTGGATCCTGATTATCCCGGAGCCCATTATACAAATGCAGTTTCCGCTGCCTGGGTGGAATGGGACTGGGATACCGCAGAAAAAGAATTTAAAAAGGCACTGGACTTAAATCCAAACGATGTAAAATCAAGGATTTATTATGCTCATCTCTTAGCTATGCTGGGCAGGTTTGATGAAGCCCTCTTCCAGGCAGACAAAGCTGTAACTATAGATCCCTTCGATCCTTTGGTGCTGGCCCTTGCTGCAACTGTTGATGTCTACACGGACAACGCTCAGGAAGGTGTTAAAAAGTTAGAAAAAGCCCTGGAATTAGATCCCGGCCATCCATTTGCCTTTATGCAATCAGAAGAGGCCTATTATTATAATGGGAGCTATTTAAAAGCTATAGAAAATTTATGGACCCTGCTTACTAATTATGTTCATATCAGACCGTTAAAAAAAATTATGGAAGAATATCAAAATAACGGTTATTCTTCTGCATTGAAACTTTTACTATCCGATGTTGAGAAATCACTTCAAGAAGGAGCATTTTTCCCTCCTGCATATTTAGCTTCGCTTTTCTTAAGAATTTCCAATATCACCAAAGCACTGGATTATTTCGAAAAGGGATATGAAATACATGATCAAAATTTACCCTATTTGAAACTGTTCGGTAAAATGTACCCTGAGCTTAAAAATGAGCCCCGGTATATTGCACTCCTGAAAAAAATGAACCTGCCGGTGGATGAAAATTAGAAATTTTCATGTTAATTGTTATGCCGTGGGCATCTGCCATGGGCATGGCTATGCCACCTACGGGATAAGTTGATAAGTTATGCCGTAGGCATCTGCCATGGGCATGGCTATGGCACCTACGGGATAAGTTGATAGGTTCATAGGAATCATTTTAACAAGTAGAACGAACCTCCCGGCCCGATAGAACATCGGTCTGGCGGGCTGGTTCGTTTGGGGGTGTATCAAAAGTCCGCAAGATCGTCATTCTGAATTCCTGCCTGCCGGCAGGCGGGTATTTCAGAATCTCAATGCGTTAATAATCAGGATTATAAGATCCTGAATCAAATTCTCCGGAGTCCTATGGACAGGATGACTAAAAATTTGATTTTTGATACACCCCCTACTGTGTGGTAATGGTTAGCACGTTGCTTACCTAATCTTCAAATGAAGAAGTCCGATGAACAAACCATTGAAAATATGTTGAGTCATCGTATGACTCTGTAACTATCTATTCTCTAAATCTTACCCTGTCCAAAACCGCACACCCCTGTTCCATTTCCGAACGAAAACAGCGAAACCAAAAAACCCTGGGTTCACTATATCTCTTTGAATAATAATATATTAAAAATTATGGTACAATCGTTGATATTTTTTTCGATTCAATCAAACCAATACCGAAATCGATGCTTAAAAATTACATCATCAGCGCCTATAGAAATATAGCCCGCAACAAATTCTATTCTGCCATCAACATTGCCGGCCTTGCGATCGGCATGATCAGTGCGATCCTGATCTTTCTCTATGTTCAGAAAGAACTGACGTTCGACAAACACCATGTGAACTACGAACGGATCTACCGCCTGGAATCCGATTTCACCATCTCCGGGAAAAACACGCTGGCTGCCCTTGTCCCCATGCCCATGGCACCGACCCTGATGGATGAATACCCGGAAATAGAGAAGTATGCACGCTTTGCCGGATTTGGGTTGGAGGATATCCTGTTCAGCTACGGGGATAAAAAGTTTTACGAAGACAACATCTATTTCACCGATTCAACGGTCTTTGACGTATTCACTCACAAGTTTATATTCGGATCTCCTGACCATGCCCTGGATGAGCCAAATACCATCGTGATCACTGACAGCTTTTCAAAGCGTTATTTCGGAGATGCAAATCCAATCGGCGAAGTACTGACCTCAAGCAACTTTGGAGACTTCCGGGTTACGGGTGTGATTAAAAATGTCCCGTCCAATTCCCACCTTACCTTTGACTGCCTCCTGTCGATGGCAACCGTTGTGGAGCTTTATGGTACGGAGCGTTTCAATGACCGTAGTGCCGGTTCCTTCTGGAACGTTTCAGTATTTGCCTATGTTTTGTTACATGAGAATGCCACCATGGATGGGCTCCATGAAAAATTTCCTGATTTTTACGAAAAATATATGGCTTCTCTCGGGAACCAGATCAATGCCAGTTTTAACCTGATGTCAACCCGGCTGGACCAGGTGCATTTCGGATCCACCCTTGAATTTGATCTTCCCGTGGGAAACTTCAATTACATCATCATCTTCTCCCTTGTCGGTGTTTTCATGCTGATCATTGCCTGTGTTAATTACATGAACATGGCCACTGCCCGTTCCACAAACCGCGCAAAGGAAGTAGGATTACGCAAGGTTATCGGCGCACAGCGTGTATTCCTGATCCGCCAGTTCCTGAGTGAATCGGTTGTTTTATCCATCATTGCACTGATCCTATCACTTATCTTTACCATATTGATCCTTCCCTATTTCAATACACTGGCAGGGAAAGATATTATGGTATCCGACCTGTTTAAACCATTCACCATTTTTTCAGTATTGCTGATTACTCTTTTTGTGGGTATCGTTTCTGGTAGCTATCCCTCATTTTACCTCTCCTCCTTTTTACCGGTAAAGGTTCTGAAAGGAACCCTGCCCGGTGAGGGAAAAGGATTGCTGCGAAAGATCCTGGTTGTTTTCCAGTTCATATTATCCGTGGCGTTGATCATTGGTACCATTGTCGTTTCCAGCCAGCAGCGCTTTATCCGGAATAAAGACCTGGGGATGAATAAAGAAAACCTGTTGTTGATTCCCAACCGCGATACAACCTTCATCCACAACCAGTTGAGGACTTTCAAAGAGGAGTTGTTAAAAAATCCGCACATTCAAGGGGTTTCTTCTGCTATTTTAATTCCTCCGAGAATGGCAACCAAGGTGGTCTTCCAGGTAGAACAAGGGGAAGGTATGGTTGAGCTGGCTCTCAATTTTTCCATTGTCGATCATGACTTCCTCGATGTCATGGGGATCGAGTTACTGGAAGGACGCTATTTTGAAGAGGAGAGAACAACAGATCTGACCCAGGCATTCGTCATCAACGAGACCGGTACAAAAGCCCTCGGCTGGGGTGATGAAGCCCTGGGAAAACGGGTACGGTTCGGCATAAATCCAGCCGACGGAACAGCCCACAACGACGGGGTGGTTATCGGTGTGGTTAAGGATTTCCATTTCTCCTCCATTCATAATACCATCGAGCCGTTTATCTTTATGGTGAGCGAAAATCCTAATCTGAATTTCTATGTGCGTATCACTGAAGACAACACAGCAGAAACAATAGAATACATCAAGGAAAAACGCATTGAACTGGGAAATACTCTACCGTTCAATTATTTCTTCTTCACCGAGAAACTCGACGAAATGTATTCCTCAGAACAGAAACTGAGCTACCTGTTCACCATCTTTGCCCTGTTGACCATTTTCATTTCATGCCTTGGGTTGCTCGGTCTTACTTCATTTAGCACCCAGCAGCGAACAAGGGAAATTGGAATTCGGAAAGTGATGGGAGCCACCAGTGGGATTATTACCTGGATGCTCAATAAAGATTTCTTACTCCTGGTAATCATCGCGAACATCATTGCATGGCCAATATCCTATCTTGCAATGGTACACTGGTTGCAGGATTTTGCCTACCGGATCGATTTTTCCATATCTCCTTTTGTCTGGTTTACCCTGATCCCGTTTATCCTGGCAACCCTGGTTTCAGTCATCATTGCAATGATCACCGTTAGCTTGCTGTCCATCCGAGCTGCGAATGCCAACCCGGTGGATGCAATACGGTATGAGTAAGTGAGGCACATTTTTCAAAAAGCAATGCTGAAGTGAAAAATGAATGTCGAACTTATCCCGCTACAAAGCGGGATCTGTTATAAGTTATTGGTTGATAAGTTATAAGTTTCATAAAAACTGAGAATCGAGAACTGTCCCGAAGGGATGCCTGCCCGACCGGCAGGCGGGCCTTTGGCAAAACTGAATTTCCCACTGGGAAATTCTCCCATGGACCGCAATATGCCAAACGTTCATAATAATTGCATCAATTCGACTCATCTATATTGCAGAGAGATCCGGATGGATTTGCCAGAATAAATCAAATATTTCCTATTTTTATTCCATTCCTTATCACCCGGTGAATGGATCAAGCCTGCGACTATATTGTTATCGGATCCGGTTTTGGAGGCAGTGTTACTGCACTGCGTCTCGCAGAAAAGGGCTATTCTGTCCTGGTCATTGAACAGGGGAAGCGCTATGGTTCAGGGGATTTCCCCAAAACCAACTGGAACCTTCGAAAGTATTTATGGGTTCCGGGATTGCGCCTGTTCGGCATTCAGAAACTCTCCTTTTACAGGGAAGCAAGCATCCTTACCGGCATCGGGGTAGGTGGTGGGAGCCTGGTCTATGCAAATACCCTGGTGATCCCCCCGGATGAATTTTTCAACAACCCGTCATGGAATGCCTTTAACGACTGGAAAACGGTCCTTGAACCGTTTTACCATAAAGCCGGGGTCATGCTCGGCAGAACGCATTACGATAAACTCAATGCTGAAGATCAGCTCCTGTTAGAAGTGGCAAAAGATTTCGCGTGCGAAGAGACCTTTGAGCGGGTTGATGTTGGGGTCTATTTTGGGGACACCGAACAGGAGAAAGATCCCTATTTCCATGGACTCGGACCGAAGCGGAAGGGGTGCACGGAGTGTGCCGGTTGTATGGTGGGTTGCCGCGAGAATGCCAAGAACAGCCTGGATAAGAATTACCTCTATTTCGCAGAGAAACTGGGAGTCAGGATCCTGCCGGAAACACAGGTAGAGAAAATTCTTTACCGGAACACCCAGTATGAGATCCATACACGTTCCGTAACGAAATCATTCAGGAAAAACCGAAGTGTATTCACATCCAGGGGTATTATCGTTTCCGGCGGATCACTGGGCACACTGAACCTGCTCCTGAAGCAGAAACATAAATACAAAACCCTTCCCCTGTTATCGGAACGGTTGGGAGACGAGCTAAGGACCAATTCACAAACGTTGTGCGCTGTTTCAGGCGCCCGGGAAAAACTGAACAATGGTATTCCCATCTCTTCCATCATTAATCCGGACCGGGACACACACATTGAAATCGTCAAGTATCCAGATGGTTCCAATGCCATGAAATGGTTTTTTGCCCTCTCTGTTCCCGGAGCCAGAAACTCGTTAATCCGTGGATTAATGCTGCTGTATAAAACCCTGTCCCATCCTGTGCACTTCTTAAAAACCGTTTTTAATTTCAACTGGTCGACCAACCTTGTTATTTTTCTTGTGATGCAAACCATCGACAACTGCATGAAAGTGGAGTGGAAGAGGGGCCTGTTCAAAAAAAGAATGGCAATCCGGAATACCGGGGAGAAGAAGGTCCCTGCCTACATCGATATTGGCCAGCAGGTCATGGAGAAATATGCTGAAAAAGCGGGAGGTATTGCTCAAAATATAACACTCGAAGTTTTCCTGAACCGGCCGACAACTGCTCATATTCTCGGTGGTTGCCCGATGGGGCGGGACAAACAATCGGGTGTTGTTAATGAACGGTTTGAGGTGCATGGATACCCCAACATGCTGATTATTGACGGATCAGTCATCCAGGGTAATCTGGGAGTGAATCCCAGCTATACCATCACGGCACTGGCTGAATACGCGATGGCCCGGATTCCGGAAAAACCAGGCAATTCCATTCGCCCGATTGAAGAAGAGGTAACCCTTGCAAAAAACACGACCGATGAAAAAAGAGATCAGCCGTATCAATAAAATCCAGGAAGAGTTTTTTAATACCCACAAGACCAAAGCGGTGGGCTTCAGGCTGGATAACCTGAAGAAGATGAAACAGCTTATCCTTTCTCATCAAAACCGATTGTATGATGCCTTGTGGGCAGACCTGCACAAACCGGCATTTGAGGCATATGCCGGAGAGGTTGGTTTCGTACTCCAGGAGCTGAACCTGCACATCCGGAAAATAAAAAAGTGGTCAAAACCCAGACGGGTCAGAACACCCCTGCTGCATTTCTATTCAACAAGTTTTATTTACCCGGAACCGTATGGCAGGGTATTGATATTTTCTCCCTGGAATTTCCCTTTCCAGCTGGCATTTACTCCCCTGATCGGTGCACTCTCTGCCGGCAATTGTGTGGTGCTTAAACCCTCCCAGCATACCCCGCATACTGCTTCAGTGATGGGAGAGATGATCCACCACTTCGATCCTCAATACATAGCGTTTTTTAAAGGCGGTCATGAAATGAATCATGCACTCCTGGAAGAAAAATACGATTATATCTTTTTTACCGGCAGCTCCCGGGTTGGAAGGATCATCCTGGAAAAGGCTGCCGGAAACCTGACACCAGTTACACTGGAACTGGGTGGGAAAAATCCCTGTATCGTACACAACGATGCGCCGATTTCGCTATCTGCCAAACGAATTACATGGGGTAAGTTTTTTAATGCCGGACAATCCTGTGTTGCTCCCGATTATTTGCTCATCCACCAGGAGATTAAAGATGCATTCCTCGAAAAGCTGATCCATTTTATCCGGGATTTCTACGGCGAAAATCCCCAACTCAGCCCTGACTACCCCAGGGTGGTGAACCGGGCGAACACCGAACGGTTACAAAACCTCATATCAGCAGGAAGGATTGTAACGGGCGGGACAATAAACCCGAATGAAAAATACATCGCTCCAACTGTGATTGATGACCTTCATCCCGATGATCCCATCATGGAGAGTGAGGTGTTCGGTCCCGTGCTACCGGTACTGACATACACCCGCATTGAAGAGGCAATTGAAATCATAAAACGGCACCCAAATCCCCTGGCGTTTTACCTCTTCACCAATAACCGGGCACTGCAAAAACGGTTATTGAACGAGGTCTCTTTTGGGACTGCTACCCTGAATGATACGGTGATTCATTTCATCAATTCCCACCTTCCTTTTGGCGGAGTCGGAGAAAGTGGAATGGGCAAATATCACGGGAAAAAGAGCTTCGAGACATTCACCAACTACAAATCCATTCTGAAGAAAACGAATCGGTTTGATTTCCCAATCCGGTACCCTCCCTATACAAACCGAAATGAAAACCTGTTGAAGCAATTGCTCCGGTAAAAACCGCAAACACCATTTCTTAACAAACCCGATATCATGTTTGTATTTCAGTGTGGTTCAATGTATTTTTGTGCAAATCCGTGATCGTTGGAAAAAGGACTGGTCATAAAATCAACGGGAAGCTGGCACACCGTAAAAAAAGAGGATGGAACTCTGCTGGAATGTAAGATAAAAGGGACATTCCGGTTACAGGGTGCCCGTATGACAAATCCCGTTGCTGTGGGTGACCACGTAACGATTGATCCTGAACCAGCAGGAAAGCAGGGTGTGATACAAGAGATCCTGCCCCGTAAAAATTATATCATACGAAGGGCTTCAAACCTTTCCCGTCAATATCAAATCATTGCTGCAAATATTGATCAGGCGCTCCTGGTCATTACCCTGGCATCTCCCGAAACGCCCTTCGAATTCATTGACCGCTTTCTTGCCTCCGCCGAAGCATACCGGATACCGGTTCACCTGATCATTAATAAAATGGACCTCTATAATGAAGATCTGCAAAAGCAGGTTGATCAATTGAAACAAATGTATGAGCAGATTGGTTATCCCTGTCTTGAAACATCGGTCGTGAAGGGACAAAATATCGAAGCATTCCGCACCCTGTTGAAGGATAACGTCAATGTCATTTCAGGTAAATCGGGAGTTGGCAAATCATCGCTCATCAATGCGGTCGACCCTGAATTGCAAATCAAAACGGAAGGCGTTTCCAGTTATCACAAAACAGGGAAACATACCACTACGTACACAGAAATGCATCCGCTGGTATTTGGGGGTTATGTTATCGACACCCCGGGAATAAAGGGGTTCGGGGTGATTGACATGGAGCGGGAAGAGATCTATCACTTCTTCCCCGAAATATTCCGCTTTTCCAAAGGGTGTAAATATTACAACTGCCTGCACATAAATGAACCCAATTGTGCTGTTATAGAAGCCTTGAAATCTGGTAAAATAAGCCCCTCCCGGTATAAAAGTTACCGCAGTCTGCTGGAAAATCAGGATAAGAAATACAGACGATAACGAGAAAAATAAAAAAAAAATCAAGTTTCCCATCGTTAGTTGTCCGGTAATTTATATTTTTAAAAACCTAAGTGTGTACGTTTTTCAATGAAAAAAATATATTTCTCCGTAGCAGCGCTGATTGTTATTACCCTGGCGGTCAATATCTACTATTACTTTGATATCTATGATCAACAAATTGACTTTCAGAAAGACTTTCTGCTGAAACAAACTCAGATCTGTGGCTATGAAATCGAGCAGACAGAGCAGGAATTCCAAAGCGATGCCAACAAGATTCTCTTCTCCAACAATCTGGTAAGAATATTTGACAACAAGGAGCTCCAGACCAAAACGATCAGCCAGTTTGAGATTTTCTATTCCAAGTACGAACAACTTGTTAACCAGATCCAGATTTATGACAACCGTAAGAACGTTTTCAGTATTGTTAAAGACAAGAACAATCAATTCATCCACGACAGTTATCAATCACATAATCAAAGGGAACTGCAACCCTGGAAAAGAATGGAAACCGTTGATAATAACACCTTATACTACCTGCCGGTTTTCAAGGATAACAGGGTTGTCGGAAACATCGAAGTGAGTATCAATTACATCAATTACATCAATTGGGTGTTTGAAAAATCGCATCTCGGATCCACCCAGTGGCAATGGTTGATTGAACTCGGTGAAGAAGCCAGGATCCTGTCGAATAATCTCACAAAAGATGAGTTAAATGTCACGCATCTTTACAAAATCACGGACGATCTTTTCGAAGGATTTCAGGGAACGATCAAGCATGCGATTATCCTGGATGGAGAGGAGCAGGAGATCATTTCTGCATTCTATCCCACCACGATCCTGGGTATGGAATTTGGTATTGTCTTTTCGCTTAAAACCGATTTTATTGCAAAAGCCGTGGCAAAAAATGCCATCATCATTGTGATCGTAACCCTGCTGTTTATCTCACTGATCATTTTAATTCTACTATTCTTTATCTTCAAAAATAGAAACGAACAGCAAATACTGAAAGAATCCGAACTGGTGTTAAAACAGATCCTTGAATCATTACCCATTGGTGTCCTGGTAGTAGATAAGGATAAAAAGATACAGAAAGCCAACAAAACGGCTCTTGAAATGCTTTCTCTTGAAGGAGAGAAAGAGCTGGTTGGTAAAGATATTTCAGACCGGTTCCTTATCGGGAAAAATTTACTACATCTGAATAAATTTGGATTTCCTTTTGATGCAAATCAATTCATAACCTATGAGAAGAATGGAGATGAAATTGTCATTTACAAACGGGAAATTCCCATTGTTCTGCAGGGTGAGGAGGTTCTTCTTGAAGCGTTTATCGATGTCACTCCGTTAGAAAAAGCCAGAAAACAGGAAGCACTGGCAAATGAAGCCAAATCGGATTTCCTGGCGAAAATGAGCCATGAGATCCGTACTCCGCTCAATGGCATTATTGGAATGGCGGATGCATTTTCGCAACATAAACCAAATAAAGAACAGCAGGAATTTATAAGCATTATCCGAAAATCCGCAGATCTTCTGCTTTCCATCATTAATGACATCCTCGACTTCTCAAAAATCGAAGCAGGAAAAATGATGCTGGAAGAGATCCCGTTCCGGCTTGGACATGAAATTTCCTTTGCCCTTCAGCTATTTACGGCAAAAGCAGAGGATAAAGGACTCGAGTTAACCATGGATATTGAACCGGATGTTCCGGACAATATCATCGGTGATCCATTCCGGTTGCGCCAGGTTCTTTCGAACCTGCTCGATAATGCCATCAAATTTTCAAAAGAAGGAAAAGTGAACCTGCGGGCTACACGCGTTGAGGAGTATTGCGGAAACATTACATTGCAATTTGATATTGAAGATACAGGCATCGGTATCCCAAAAGAGCATCTTGGTACTATGTTCGATTCCTTTACTCAAGCTGACGGATCCACAACCAGAAAATATGGCGGGACCGGTCTGGGAATAGCCATTTCCAAACAGCTTGTGAATTTAATGGGGGGTAAAATATGGGCTGAATCACCATCACGAATATCCGCAAATCCTGAATTTCCCGGATCCCGTTTCAGTTTTACCATTGAAGTATTTTCAAATGAAAAAATAAGGAAAGAGATTGGCGTGGATGAGATAACAAAATATCACCAGATTAAAACGCTGATCATTAACGAAAAAACCCATAAAGAAGACATCCTCCTGGAAACACTGCAGAACTTCGGGATATCCACCTACGTTACCAATTACCAGGACAGAACCATTAATGTTATCAAATCCAATGCAACCAATAAATCGGAAAGCTATAAAATGATCATCATCAATGATAACGCAACCTTTGATGGCTTCCAGGTTGCGCAAACGTTGCACCAAAATAAACTCACGAATGAATTTTTACTGATCATTCTTAGCTCAAACGATAAAAAAGGAAATTTTGCACGAAGTAAAAAATTAGGCGTGGATTATTACCTGATCCAGCCCTTCCAGTCATCTGAAATATTTGACATCATACAGGATAATTTCATACACATAAAGATTGAAGAGGAAGAAATTCCGAGTCTGGTTGCCATTCGGGAAGGACTGCAAATTCTCGTTGCGGAGGATAACCTCATCAACCAGAAGGTGGCGAAAAGCATTTTCAAAAACCTTGGCTTTGAAATTTCCATCGCAGTTAACGGCAACGATGTGGTGGAAAAGGTGAAAAAACAACCCTTTAATATCATTTTCATGGATATCATGATGCCGGAAAAAGATGGTTTTGATGCAACAAAAAGTGTTCGGGAAATGGGGTATGATATGCCAATCGTTGCTGTTACTGCGGATACAAATATTGAATCGAGAGAAAAAGTGATTAAAGCCGGTATGGATGATTACATTCCCAAACCCATTCGCGTTGACGAAATCAAAAGAGTGCTGATCAAGTGGTTCTCCGAACCGGCAAACTAAACTTGGATAATTTTCTCAATGGATAATGACTGCCCATGATTCCCGGTATTGATTGTTCTTAGCATTGATTATTCCCGTTTGATTGGAGGCTTCGTACTCCTGCGACCATCCTACTTGTATGACGCATAGACTATCCATCGGTGATTTTCTCGACAGGATGAACCAGTTGCCTGTCGTAGACGTACGATCCCCTTCCGAATATGCAAAAGGACACATTCCGGAAGCGTTCAACATCCCCCTGTTCAATGACGAGGAGAGAGCGGCTATTGGTATAGAATACAGAAAGAGAAACCGTGATAGCGCTATTTTACTGGGACTGAAATTTGTCCGACCCAGGATGGTTGGGATGGTTGAACAAGCCCTTGAGATTGCACAGGGATCTTCGCTACTTCTGCATTGCTGGCGGGGTGGCATGCGCAGCGAAAATATGGCGTTGCTTTTTCGTGCTTCCGGCATTCAATGCGAAACCCTTGAAGGGGGTTACCGGTCTTACCGACGGCATCTCAGGCAGTCGTTCACAAAATCCATGAAACTGATCATCCTTGGAGGTTTTACAGGATCCGGAAAAACTGAAATCCTGAACCGGCTTCACTCCCTTGGCCAACAAACCATTGATCTCGAAAGTATTGCACATCACAAAGGCTCTGCCTTCGGGGGCATTGGCCAGGAAACCCAACCCACGGGTGAGCAATTTGAGAACAACCTCTTTACCCAATGGCAGACCATGGATCCCACGTTTCCAGTCTGGCTGGAAGATGAAAGCAAAGCCGTCGGATCCGTGTTTATCCCGGATGAACTGTTTTATCAGATGAAAAGAAGTCCCGTGATCAAAATTGACATGGATTTTGACTTGCGTGTAAAACGACTGGAAAGAGAATATGCCACCTTTCCACCCGACCAGTTAAAAGATGCTGTTTCACGAATCAGGAAACGGTTGGGCGAAGAAAATGCACGCATCGCATTCGATGCCATTGACCGGTTACAATTTACCAAAGCCATTGAACTTAGCCTTTCCTACTACGATAAAACCTATGACTACGGACTGAACCGAAGGGATGCCCAAACGGTCCATACGATTCATCTCCACGGGGATAATCCCGACGAAAATGCCAACCGTATCCTTGCCTTTGCAGAGAGACATCACCTGATCTGAGTAAGACTCCTTCTCCTGTCAATAGCGTTCCCTCCTCAACACACAATGGGGTTTGGATTTTTACCAAATTCCTATACATTTGTAGCTCTTATTCATCCGTTCATTATGGCAGAAAAGGTTACCATCGAAACGTTCGGTTCAATAACAAAGGTTGAACAACTACATACACTTGAATCCAACATCCTGGATAATACCTTTGTCCTGGAAGCTTCCAAACCCTTTCCCGGATATCACGGAGAAAATCTTCCTTCCGAACCGATCCCACACTACATCTTTCTGGTAACCAAGAAAGAATATATTGAAGAGAACATTCTGCGTATCTCACAAAAAATCAGGCAATATTTCAAACAGAGCTTTGCTGCCCGACAGGGAGTGCTCCACATCTTTAATTCAAAATTGAGTTGTATCCGGATAAAAGATCTGCCAAGCTTCCAGTTTATTCCGGAACTCCAGAGCTGCTACCAATCGGAAGGCATTGAATTCATGCGCAAAAGGAACTACAATAAACAAGGACTCATTAAAATTAACAAGTACTTTGAATTGAAAGAAATTGAGGAGGGCATCTTTAAAGACCTGGTTGACCTCCAGATGTATTATCTTGAGATCCCCGCACAGCTGAACTGGAAACTGTTTGAACAGATCACCTTTTCGATCAAGAACAACATCGATAACCGGAATTTCGATGCCGCCCTGGGTGTGTTGTACCGGAATGATCTAACCGATGTGGTCAGGATATATGAGAAAGAGTGCAGTCTCGACAAACTCAAACTGATCCGTGAAAAATACCTGGATGAAATTCGCCGGTATCATCGCTGATGTTATTGCTGTTTCACTTCGTTAGCATTCACCACTTTATACAGTTTATCCGCTCTTCTCACCACGCTATCGATCGGGATAGAACAATTCTCTCCTTTACTGGCTTTCTCAACACTGTTCAGATCAACCCGGATTTCCCGGACAGTGGTTTCAATGACTCCGGTGGTTGGTCCGGTAATGAGGATCTCATCCCCGAGATGCACCGAACCGGTCTCAATCTTAAATTCTGCAACACCGATCTTCGAGAAATAATTCATCCCCTTCCCGATATAGATTTTTCGCTTTGTTGCACGGGACCCGTAACCCTTGCTCCACTCTCCCATTCTCTGACCCAGGTAATATCCATCCCAGAATCCGCGGTTGAATACTTCGGCTAACCGCTTGTTCCATTCTTTGATTTTCACTTCACCATAGGTTCCGTCAATACAGGATGCAATGGCCTCATCATAGCAGGCAGCTACTGTTTTGACGTATTCGGGTGGTCTTGCTCTCCCCTCTATTTTCAGCACCCTTACGCCGGCATCCAGTATTTTGTCTAAAAATCCTATGGTATTCAGGTCTTTCGGGGACATGATGTATTCATTCTCTATCTCCAGCTGGTAACCCGATTCCTTTTCCGTTACGGTGTATCCCTTCCTGCAGGTTTGCAAACACATTCCGCGGTTTGCCGAATGGTCACTCTCATGCAGACTTAAATAGCATTTTCCGGATATGGCCATACAAAGTGCTCCGTGTGCAAACAGTTCAATCCGGATCAATTCACCGCCGGGCCCCGTTATCTTCTGGTCAACGATTTGATTGTAAATAGCATGAACCTGATCCAGGTTGAGTTCCCGTGCTAAAACCACAACATCGGCATACCGTGTATAGAATTTTAATGCCTCTATATTGCTAATATTCAGTTGTGTGGAAATATGCACTTCAACTCCTGCTTCAAAAGCATAATTCATCACCGCCTGATCCGATGCAATGATTGCTGTTATTCCGGAATCTTTAACGGTATGGATTATTTTCCGCATCCGGGCAAGGTCTTCATCATACATGATGGTGTTGAGGGTAAGGTAGGATTTCAGGTTATTCTCCCGGCAGATGGATACAATCCGGGAGAGATCCCGGATGGAAAAATTGCGTGAAGACTTCGCTCTCATGTTGAGTTTTTCCACCCCAAAATAGACGGAATCAGCCCCTCCCTGCACAGCTGCAATCAGGGATTCAAACGAGCCGGCCGGAGCCATTAATTCTATCTCTTTCCTGGTATATTTCACCGCGCGGATTTCCCTCTATTTTTTTAATCCAATGCGAAAGGTTGTCCCCTTGTTGCTTTCCGAATGCAGGACAAAGATCTTTCCTCCATGATACATTTCGATGATTCTTTTTGAGAGGGAGAGGCCCAATCCCCACCCCCTCTCCTTGGTGGTATATCCGGGTTTGAAAATCGTTTTATGCCTCGATTTAGGGATGCCTTTCCCCTGATCTTTTATATCAATATACAGTGTCTTCGCGTTGTCGGTCATGGTTACTTCAATGGTCCCCTTACCATTCATGGAATCGACGGCATTCTTGCAAAGGTTCTCAATGACCCATTCAAACAATTCGGGATTCAACTGGACCATCCATTCATTATCCGCTGTAAAATTCAGGATAAAACGCACCTTTTCTGAAGACCTGCTTTTTATGTATCCGACAGCATGTTGAATCACCGGGACGATGTTTGTTTTAACCATTTCGGGATGCGATCCGATTTTAGAAAACCGTTGTGTTATTTTTTCCAGTCTGCCAACATCCTTTTCAAACTCCATCAGGTTTTCCCTGTCCAGTTTTTTCAACCTTAATAACTCAACCCAGGCAATCAGTGCTGAGGTTGGTGTGCCGAGTTGATGTGCTGTTTCTTTTGATAAGCCTACCCAGACCTGGTTTTGTTCCGCTTTGCGGGATGAACTAAATGCCAGATACGATACGATAATGAACAACAGGATCACCCCAAGTTGAATGTATGGAAAATAGAGAAGCTTGGTCAGGATGGTACTGTCGCGATAAAAGATGTAGTTTTTTTCTCCCCCCGATAAGGGTATTTCTATTGGTTCATGCACTGCTGCCATCGTTTTGAGCTGTCTCCGGATGTACTCTGGATTTTTCAGCTTATCGGGATCCAGGTTCCGTGTCGAAATGGTATCTCCTTCTGAATCAACCATTATAACAGGAACGGTATTGTTATTTTCAATGACCTTGAAGAGGAAACCAAAATCGGTCTCTTCGATATCTATCTCAATTAATTTCCTCGTTGCCTGAGCCCAAAGTTCCACCTTTTCTCTCTCCTCAGCTTTCAACTCCGATACCAGTCGATGCGTATATAACAATGACCCGACACCAATGACGATTGCCCCCATAAAGAGGAGGAATTTCCAGCGCTGTTTCCGCGTATAGATATTCACAACAATGGGTATTAATTAATATGATAACACCTTATCTGACCTCCTATTTCATCCGGGATGTCTTAACTGACTGCTTTTGTTTACCCGTTGTATCGACATCGGGGCCCTCATCATCCCACTCAATTCTGAATGCCGGTTTTGTTGCTGTTCCGTTCTTCAGTGTATCTATCATAACGGTATCACGATCATCCCAACGGATGGTAAACCGGTAATCCTTCTGTTGTGTGGCACTGTCAGAAACCCCGGCAGTATCCTTTTTAAACCAACCAAACTCCTCCTTCAACATCTGTCGGAGTACTTTTCTCTCCTCCTGAATGCTTTCGGAAATAACCTGCTTAACTCCTTTTCTGTCATATGCAATTTTAATATCTCCCGGTTTTCCAGTAATGGTAAGGTACAGACTCGTCTTTCCCAGCCCATCATCCTCAACCACGCCAAATTCTTCGTTTTCCTGCTTTCGGTCTTTGGCTTTTCGAAAAAGAATTTCCGATAATAACACTTTTGTTTTATACAAAATGTTGTTTTCAAAATCATGTACCCCGGATAGTGTTATATTCAGGGCTGATGATTGAATCTCCATTTGCGGAATGGTGATTTTTTCATCTTTGATCAGGATTTCGTTTTCAAGTTCTGAAAAGTGGATGTGCTGGAGTTCTTCAACCTCAATAAACTTGGAAAGTCCCAGCATGGGTTCAAAATTGATCAACTCCCCATGGGTTATGATCACATGGCTTTCAGCAACAATGGATTGTTTATCGATCGTTACATTTCGGTCCCACGTAGCGGAGAAATCAATCTCTCCGGAAGCAGATCCTTTCAAGTTTTCATCCACAATGTATTCCTGTCCGAAATTATTAAAGGTAGCGAACAGTTTTTGAATATCTAATCCGTTTATGTTGCTTTGAATGCGCACCGGATAAGTGCCGTCTGGTGCTTTTGCCATCATCCCGTCTCCCGAAACATGGCCTTCCATGGTATCAAAAACGATGGATTGAAGAGCAATGATTCCCGGCTGATAGGAGAGAACTCCGGAGAGGTTCTGTGCATGAAATTGCCTGTGGTAATAGTCTGCTATATTCAACCTCAGGTTCATTTGAAGGTTTTCAGGAAAATTTATCCCCAATCGGCTATTCAGTGAATCGGTCCGGTTTCCGGCATTGGATAGAAACCGGTCCAGGATAAACTCTTCTGCTGTAACATCTGCATCAATCAACAATGGTTTTTCTCCTGTCAACAGGTACGGAATGGCATTTCCCAATCTGCCCTGCAGTGTTAACCGATTACCATTAAACTTCATGTCCAGATCATCGACCCATATGTGCTTACCAAACATTAACGTACCATTAACATCCGTAAAGATTTTGGGGTCATTCTTTATTTTAATGCCCGCGTTTCTCAATACGGCTTGTCCTACCGGATTCATGTTCTGAATATCCTGACGTGTAATCTGTTTGTAATTTCTCAACGGACCTTGTAATCGCAGGTTGGTTCTGACAGAACCGGTCATGAACTCGATTGAATCCGTTTGAACAAAATGATGTATCTCCGACAGGTCCACGGATCCGGTAATGAGCAATTCCAGTTCCGGGTGTTCGAAGTTTTGGATGGTGAATGATCCCGACAGCTCATTGCTGCCAATAGTGCAGGAAAATTCATCAATTTTCAGGTTTGTTGAGGAAGGGGTTCTTTTCACCCCATTCGAATAATATCCGGACAACTTCAGTTTATCAACTTTTATGTTGCCTTTTATGGGAGTCAGGCTGGCGCCGTCAAGATATCCATGTGCCACGATCAGTGGGGGTCCTTTTATTCCATAGTTACCGTTCAGAGCCACTTCAAAATCAAGATTCCCGGTCATGGCATAGTTGCTGAAACGCTCTCTATGGGTAGCGGGCAAAAGCTTGATAACAGAGGTAAGATTCAGATCCTCTCCATTCACCATCAGATTAAGCTTCCGGCTTTCACCGGTTGTGAAAGATCCATTGGTTACAAATGGCATTCCTGAAACCTCAATATTCCCCTTTTCAATGGTGTATTGCTTTCCATCAACTGACATATCAAGGTCAATCCGGCATACCCTGTCCGTAATGTATTGTATGCCATGGAGGGAGAGGTGTTGTACAAATGGATTCGCCACTGCCTGCAACTGAAAGTTACGGGAGGCAAAATCTCCTTTCAAACGAATGGATTCAGCAAAGCCGGCAAAACGAAAATCACTTACCCGGTTTACCACCTGGAATTGCAGGTTTGAAAATTTCAGATTCTGCAGGTTTATGTTCATCGTGTCTGTAGCCCCTTCAGCATCTGTCATCCAGAATTGATAATTTGGCACTCCAGCGCGATTCACTGTCAGGTATAGTGATCCCCTGTCAGCATGAATCCTCTTAATGCGAAACTCTTTGTGAATAATATCTTTCGCGTTGAATTCCAAAAAAAGATGTTTGGCAAAGAGCAGTGTATCATAGCCGGGATCCTGCTTATTTTCCTGGTAAAATACTGCCGGAGGGTGAATTAAAACCTGCCGGAGCTCAATGGATGCATTGGGAAATTTGCGAAGGAGCGAGAATTTAACTTCTTCAACCTCTATCTTAGTGACAATTTTCTTATTCAGTTCCCGGATCAATAATCCGGTTATCTCATCTTTAAAAACCGATGAAAGGATCACCCCTGCACCCAGAATAAACAGCAGGAAGACAAGCAAAAAAATCATTATTTTCTTAATAATCCGCATACGTTTTGCTCCAATCTCAACTTTGAATTAAACGGGGAAACAGGGGGGTTGTATTGTTATGATAAAAGAAAACTGAAATCATCTTCCGGTCCCAGTTCTTGAGGTTTCCTGTTTTTCTTGAAGATTCTTGCCTTTCGCGGGCCGATTAGTCTGATGCGCTCCTCTTCTATCCACAACATGGTTCCTTCACGCAATCCCATCACATAAACGTCGGGATTTACCTCAATGAATTCCTCAATTCTTGCCTCCCTGGTCTCACCCGCATGGCCTTCAGGATTTGCATCCAGGTAATGGGGATTGATCTGAAAGGGGATCAAATCAAACGCGTTAAAGCTTTCTGGTTCGGTTATGGGCATATCATTGGTGGTACGAATGGTTGGACATGCAATGTTGGAGCCTGCACTCCAGCCAATGTAGGGAACCCTACCCTGCACTCGTTTTGCAATGGCATCCACCATTCCTTTTTCCTGCATCATGCTGATTAGTTGCCAGGTGTTTCCACCCCCTACTACAATGGCTTCAGCATTGGCAATGGCATCCAGTGGATCAGAAAAATGATGGACAGATTTCACGGCATGGCCTACCTCCCTGAAACGGGAATCGACCTTTTTCTCATAGTCATCAAACGAAAAAGTAACTGCTGCATAGGGGATAAACAGCGCAGTTACCCGGCGTTCACCCAGGAATTCTTTTATCTGATACTTCGGATAATCAAGATATTCCTCTCCGGCATTGGTCGAATTACTGATCAGTAGTAGTTTCATATGCTTTTCTCTTTGTATTATGCGCTCTGTTACGTTAGACTTTGCATTACCAGGTTCCTTTCCTCAGGAAATGTGTACGATTATTGGGAATAATCTGACAGCTCCGTTATGGAAAGGTTCTTCTGGTTTTTTGTAATGGTAAACCGGTAGAAGGAGGGTTCCAGAATATTAATAACCAGTAGTTTCCCGGACAGGATTCCTCCTTTACCAAGGATTATTTTTATCACCTCGTTTGCCTGAAAAGTGCCAATTATTCCTGGAAGTACACCGATCACCCCAATTTCAGATGCTGCAGGTGCTTCCCGTTTACCCGGCATTTTGGGAAAGAGACAACGGTAGGTTGGTCCTTCCCGGTAATTGAAAACGGAAACCTGTCCCTCAAAAGTATAAATGCTTCCATAGACCATGGGTTTTTTAAGGATCACGCAAGCATCATTGATCAGGTAACGCGTTGGATAATTATCCGTGGCATCCACAACAATATCATATTGTTGAATGATGTTCAGGGCATTGTTTCTATCCATGCGTATATTAATGATCTCATAGTTCACCAGCGGGTTAAAATGCTGAAGCCGAGTTTTGACAATGATGGACTTCAATTTACCCAGGTCCTGCAAACCATAAAGAACCTGCCGTTGCAGGTTCTCTTCATCCACTTTGTCAAAATCAATGATTCCTAATGTGCCAATACCGATCGCTGCCAGGTATTGCAGAACCGGGCACCCCAGGCCTCCGGCTCCAACAACCAGGACTCTGGCCTTTTTCAGCGCCTTCTGCCCGTCTATACCGACCTCCGGCAGCATGATGTGACGGTTATACCGCCGCAATTCCTGGTGAGTAAGTTCTTCCTTTTCCATGCTCAAAGATGTAATGGGTGGATAAAGATAGGAAAATAACAGATAGTCCCTTCGATAACCAGGGCACAAAAAAAAGGGCTTTCTACAGCCCTTTATAATAACTAACCACGGATTCTGCTTTGCGGTTAATCCTGCTTCTGACACCCTTTGCCTCTCATGTCCGATGACCCAATTAGTTGAAAAAATGGAGAATTAACCCGATGGAAAAAGGATAGAGTTCGGGCCCCTTATTCTTTTCAAACAGGGGCGTCAGGTTTAAGTTTGCATACACATTTAAAGCCCTGTAACCAATGCGGGCCGTGACACCGTATCTCAAAGGAGACAGATTATAATCATTCCCCTTCACTTTATTTTTCTCTTTGTTCCCATTCTGATCCTTATAAACAACTTTCGTGGGTGACCATAGTTTTACCCCTCCGATAGCACCTGCAGAAATATGAATCCGGTGATTATTCCTACCCGCAGGGATCTGAAATTCAAGAAGCAATGGCAGGGTCAAATAGGTCGTGTGCAGTTTCGATTTTTCAACGTTGCTCACATTCGGATCAAGCAAATAGGAGCTGTCGGCAACAATGACCCCATCCTCTTTCATGATGGAAAGGGAATGATCAAACCGGTAATTATTCATTTCCAACCCCAATCCCGTCACCAGGCCTACCTTGTCCGTACCAAAACCAAGGCTGTACTGTAGAAAATTAATGTTAAAATTCCACGACTTCCCGGTATTCAGTTCCATAAACCTGGACTCTTCCGGATAATCCATGTTATAATCACTGGTAAGCAAATTATTCAATCCCAGTTCAAATCCCATCCAATGACCTCTGAATCGCTTCCATTTCTTATCGGAACGGTCCTCGTCACGCTCATCCAGATCAATGATATCAATCGAAGTTCCATTCTCTTTTTCCATGATCTTAATCCCTCGCTTGCCAAGTTTCACCTGAATGGTATCATCCTTAGCTTCGTAAGTCAGTATACCATCCGATCCAACGTTAATGGATGTTCCTTTAATGTCCTCTTCAATCAGGATCACATCATTCTCCTTCACGGTGACTTTTCCTGTATCCGTTTGTCCCGATGAAGTCCAAACAAACGCAGGGATCAGTAGTAGCAGTAGTCCAAATTTTTTCATTGTGTGTTGCTTTGTGAATTAAACATGCTGCAGGATAAACCTGCATTTGACCGTAGGACGTATCACCGTTTCAAATGTTACAATGAACGCTACTTTTTTACTTCGTGCGAAAAAGAGAGGGATTTAGAGGTAAAGGCATAGGAGTTCAACTGACCATTTTGATCATAATACCGATCCAATTTCATGTCAATACCGGGAATTCGGCTAATGCCCCGTACACCGGCATCTGCAATATCCAGGAACGTTATTTTATCTTCCTGTCCGGTTACGCCAGGTTCTTCTGCAGACACGGCACTTCTCAGTCTCCGGGCAACCACTTCGCGTAAGGTGAGATACTCTTCTTCAACCTCATTCTCTTGCTCCATTATCTCCGTGGTAGCTATGGTAGTGTATGGAGAGGTAGTGATCTGTTCAAATTCACGCCTGCTCAAAAGATCCAGATTGGTTCTACGATCAGCGACGATCTCCGGATAATTTACGGAAATGCTTTCCCCCTTCTGTTCCATTGTTGTCTCAGGAATATTCATCGCTACTACATCAACTTTTTTCACTGTTCCACTCTCTACTTTGGGAACCATTCGCTCAACAACTTGATCAACTAAAGCTGGAACATCTTCTTCTATGATTGTTGGCTCTTCTGAAACCGTGCCATCGCTGCTTTCAGTCATCGGTGAAATAATAGCAATGCGTTCTTCCTGCGGATTCCGGAATCGGCTCAACAACAGCAAAAATGCCAGAATCAGGATAACTGATGCTGCAGCAGAAATAGAATACCAGGCATATTTACGCCGGAAAGCTGGTGCTTTTCTTTTCAATAATCGCTTATCCGGAAAAATCACCGGTAACGGCTGAAGTTTAGTTTTGAAAAAGAGATCCAGTTCTTTTTTCCGCTGTGGATGTTCAATCAGTAATTGATCCAGTGCCTTCTCCTCAGCGCTATTCAAGTCTCCTTCAAGTTTTGCAATACAGAGGTGATCAAAGTGCTTGTCCCCAATATCGTCTCGTTTTGAAACGATCTTTTTCAATTGCTCTTTATCCCTGAAAGCGATAGGATCAGCCTGAAGAGACACCTGTTTAAACTCCTCAAGCTCCTCCTTAAGATCGGGATTGCTCTCAAGGAAAACGTTCATCTCTTCCACCATGGAAGAATCCAGAGATCCCTCCAGGTAATCCAGAAAAAAGCTTTCGTAATTTTCCCTTGTGATGTTCATCCGTTGAAACTAAATGACCGATTCAATTTTACCAAGGTAGTTCTTTAAAAACAGCCTGCCGCGGTAAATATAAACTTTCACCTGTGACTCAGTCAGACCGGTAATCTCTGCTATCTCCTGATAGGAATATCCTTCGTAATCCCGCAGCATGATCACGGATCGTTGATCCTCAGGTAGCCGCTCTATTGCTTCATGCAAAATCTCATTCAAATCGGAATATTGATCCGTATGAGAATAGCTGTCCCGGTTTACAGTATTGAAATCCGTACTCCATTTCTCTTTTCGCAGTAGATCAATCATCGTATGGTATGCCGTTGTAAACAGATAGGATTTTACCTTTTCACTGGAAACCGTCTCTAGCTTCCTCCATAACTTTTCATAGGTGTCCTGAATGATATCCCTTGCTTTCTCCGCATCCTTAATATTATTCAGGATAAAACGGTAAAGCCCATCAGAGAATTGATCGACGCTCTGGTTGTATTCCTCTACAGTCATACGGTAGCAAACTCAAAACTAGGACGAATATAGACAGATGAAAGTTACACTGCAAACAAAAATGATATCTTTGACATTCTGTCCATTCCTTGATAAAACAAAAAGATGAAAACAATACGCATTTTCTATCTGTTTGTAGTAATCGTCGTTTCCTGTTCAACCATGGGATCAAATCCCCCGGCTGACCCTCTAAAAATTCCCGCTGAGCAACCACAGGATCATCTCATCATGGCCACACTCTGGTATCAGAGATCGGCAGAGATGAGAGCCCTAAGTTACCAGGCATTCAATTGGGCCAGAACAGTCGTCGATCAACGGTTGCTTCAACCATCCCATGGGAAAAAAGCCGTTATTCTTGACATCGATGAAACCATCCTGGATAACAGCCCGTTTCAGGCAGAACTGATCCTTCAGGAGCAATCATACAATCCGGATCTCTGGTACCAATGGACCCGGCATGCATCAGCCGATGCCCTGCCTGGAGCCCTAAAATTCTGTCAATACCTATACGAAAAAGAGATCGAGATTTTTTATGCCTCAAACCGGACCGTAAAAGAGATGAAAGCAACGATCAATAACTTGGCCACATTAGGTTTCCCCTATGCAGATCAGAACCATTTGCTTCTGAAAGACAGCACCAGCAGCAAAAAAGCAAGACTGGAAAAAGTCTCCGATAACCATGAGATCATTTTACTTATGGGTGATAATCTGAATGATTTTTCCGCACTTTTTGAGGATCGCTCCGATCACGATGGACATCTTCTTGTCGACCGGTATGCTGACGATTTTGGCAGCCGTTTCATTATCTTACCCAATCCAATATATGGTGCATGGGAAACGGCCCTCAACCAGCAAGAACAATCCCTCACTACAGTCGATAAGGTAACCCTGTTGAAACGAAAATTACAAGGTTACCACCATCCCGAATAAATGTTGTCAATTCATTAAATCTTTAACCATTGTATATCAAAGCATTAAAAAAAATGTGCCATTTTTTCATTAAAAAATTTGGATTTTAATACCGGTTGCTTTATTTTTGACCAAACGTTCAGTCATAAAACAAAACGATATGTCACCGCGCACATCCGAACAATTTGAAGCGATCCGTGAAGGGAAAAAGCTGCTGATCATGGATACGGCCCTTGAGCTTTTTGCTAATGAGGGTTTTCACAATACTTCGATTAAGGACATTGCGAATAAAGCAGGTATCTCCAAGGGGCTTTTGTACAATTACTTTGAGAGCAAGGAAGAATTAATTCATGTCATCATTGCCAGGGGCCTTGAAGAGATCATGACCTATTTTGATCCGGATCATGATGGTATGCTTACCAGGCAGGAGATGAAGTATTTCATTGAAGAGACCTTCCGGATTCTGAAAGAAAACGTGGAATTCTGGAAGCTATATTTTGGGATTTTGACACAACCGCCTGTATTGAGACTGGTCGATAAGGTGTTTCAGGAGACGATCGAATCACTTTTCGGCATGGTAGAACGCTATTTTGAACAGCTGGGAGATGAAAATCCAAAAACTTCGGCACGGGTATTCGTTGCTCTGCTGGATGGTATCGGGATTCATTATGTTATGAACCCTGTAAGTTTTCCACTTGAATCGGTTAAACAAAAAATAATTGAACTCTATGCAGATGAATAAGATGAAAAAGATCAACTTTTTTTTACTGGTATTTCTAATTGGAACAGTACTTCCCGGCAAGGGACTGTTGCAGGCTCAGGATAATCCCACAGCAAAGGAGATTATCGACAGAGCGAATCAGCTGATGCGTGGAAATTCCAGTTATGCGGAAATGACCATGAAGATCATACGCCCCAAATGGGATCGAACCCTTTCCTTCAAAGCATGGTCAAAAGGAACTGATTTATCCCTGATTTATATCACAGAACCAGCGAAAGAGAGGGGTCAGGTCTTTTTGAAGCGTGAGAAGGAGATGTGGAATTGGGTTCCTTCTATCGAACGGATGATCAAGATCCCCCCATCGATGATGATGCAGTCATGGATGGGATCGGATATGACCAACGATGATCTGGTGAAGGAATCATCAATCGTAGAAGATTACAGCCACACCCTCATTGGAACTGAAACGATTGAAGAGTACGACTGTTATAAGATTCTTTTGGAACCGCACGAGGATGCTCCGGTTGTATGGGGGAAGATCATATCCTGGATCTCCAGGGATGAGTATTTCACCCTGAAGAATGAATATTACGATGAAGACGGGTATCTGGTTAACCGTGAAATCCTATCAAAAACAAAAAATGTGGGAGACCGTATTATCCCCACCTATTTTGAGATCATTCCGGTTGACAAGGAGGGGCAAAAAACAACGATGGAGTTCACCCATGTGACATTCAACGTACCTATGGAGGATGATTTTTTCTCCATTCAGAACATGCGGCGGGTTCGGTAGCTTTTGTAAATTGGATATACACAGATTAAAGTCGGTTTATGCCCTCGTAGATTAATGTAAACTAAAAACATTCAATGTTGTGATGAAAAACTTGAAGATTGCATGGAAAAACTTATGGAGGAACAAGCGAAGAACCTTAATCACTGTCTCCTCCGTATTATTTGCGGTCATTATTTCCACCGTGATGTCTTCCATGCAGGAAGGGTCATACGCATCCATGGTGGATAACTGGGTGAAATTTTATTCCGGTTACATGCAGATCCAGCAGGAAGATTATTGGGAAGATAAGACCATCAACAATTCATTCCCGGAAACGGACTCCCTGATCCATCTTGTTGAACAAACTGAAGGGGTTACACAAATCGCACCCCGGTTTGTATCGTTTGCACTTGCCTCATCCGAAGAAACCACAAAGGGAGCCATGATTATGGGTGTTGATCCTGAAGAAGAAGACCGTATCACCGAAATCAGCAAATGGATTACTTCAGGGCATTATCTGGAACCCGGGGATGACGGATTGCTGGTAGTTTCCGGGTTGATCAACCATTTGGGTCTTGGTGTATCAGACACCCTGGTGCTACTGGGTCAGGGCTATCATGGGGTGAGTGCCGCAGGCAAATATCCCATTCGTGGCATTCTGGAATTCCCCAATCCCGAGATCAACCAGGAGCTCATCTATATGGACATAGACAATTGCAGGGAATTCTATTCAGCCGAATCGCTTCTTACCGCTCTCGTGATCATGGTTACGAATCATTATGCACTGCCCGGGGTGAGTGAAAGGCTACAGGCAAAGATCGGTTCTCCGTATAGTCTGATGACCTGGAATGAGATGCACCCCGAGGTGGTTCAGCTCATTGAAGCAGACAGGGCCGGGGGAGTTGTTATGAAGGCCATCCTTTATATTCTGGTTGGATTTGGTATTTTCGGGACCATCTTGATGATGCTTTCAGAGAGGAGAAGGGAAATGGGAGTAATGGTTGCCATTGGTATGCAGCGCACGAAGCTTGGAGTAATCCTCTTTTTCGAAACCATTTTGATCGGTTTAATTGGCACGCTGGCGGGTTTTGCAGGAAGTGTTCCGATTATCGCATGGTTCATTCATCATCCGATACGATTAACCGGAGAGGCTGCTGCAACCATGATCCAGATGGGAATCGAGCCCCTTCTGTTATTCTCCTGGTTGCCTTCGGTCTTTTACAACCAGGTCATTACCATATTCATCATAACTGCCGTGATTGCCATATTCCCGGTATACCGGGCCGGTATCTTGCGGGTTAATCAGGCACTCAGAGCATGACAGAATGGATCAATTAACAAACAGTTAAAACATGTAATTATGATATGGTCGATATCCTGGAGAAACATCTGGCGCAATAAGGTTAGAAGCACCGTAGTAATTATAGCCATTACCCTTGGCATTTCTGCCGGTGTGTTTTCCACTGCATTCTTTACCGGTATGATGAATCAGCGGATCGAACAGGTGATTTCCAATGAACTGTCGCACATTCAGATTCATCATCTCGATTTCAGGTCCACTATGGAATTGGGGAATTACATCTCAACGGGGGCTGAGCTGACCCGGCAAATAGCGGATATCCCGGGTGTAAAAGGTGTCAGCAACCGGATTGTCATCCAATCCATGATATCCTCTGCTGAAACCGCATCCGGTGTTAAGATTGTTGGTGTGGATCCCGAAGATGAAAAACGGGTAACCGATATGGAGGAGAACATCGTTGAGGGTGAATACTTTAACGGCATCCTGAGAAATCCTGTACTGATCGGAAAAAAACTGGCCGAAAAACTGAAAGTTAAACTTCGTTCCAAGGTCGTCATCACGCTTCAGGATCTGGACAACAACATTACCGGCGGAGCATTCCGGGTTGTCGGTATTTATGAAACACCGAATTCAACCTATGATGAAACAACCGTTTTTGTCAGGCGTAGTGATATTGCACGTCTTGCTGAATTACCTGACCATGCCGGGCATGAAATTGCCATACTGGTAGAAAACAACGAACTGGTCGATACGGTTCAACATCAGATTGTTGCCATGAATGGGGAATTGGAGATCCTGAACTGGAAAGAGCTGAGTCCGGAAATGGGGTATTTAACGGAAGTGATGGATCTCTACATGTACATCTTCATCATCATCATTCTGTTTGCCCTGCTATTCGGGATCATCAATACGATGTTGATGGTTGTCCTGGAGCGGGTGAAAGAACTGGGTATGTTAATGGCAATCGGTATGAACAAACAGCGGGTATTCAACATGATTGTTCTTGAAACGGTATTGCTTACGCTGGTTGGCGGGGTTGTAGGGACCCTGGCAGGAAGTGGCTTATCAAAATATTTTGAAACACATGCCATTGATATGTCGCTCTGGGCCGAGGGTTATTCCCAGCTTGGGTATGATCCCCGGGTCTTTACCAGCATGGATGTTAACCTCATGATCACGGTGATCATCATGGTGCTGTTCACCGGTATTATTGCAGCCATCTATCCGGCATACAAGGCATTAAAATATGATCCGGCAGAAGCATTACGAATCGAATAAATCGGTAACTTTTTTAAATAAATCGACATGAGTATTATTGAGATTAAAAACCTGACTAAGATTTACGATGGAGCCGGGCTTGAAGTGAAAGCCGTAAACGGCATCTACCTGAATTTTGAAAAGGGAGAATTTGCCGCCATAGTAGGGCCCTCAGGATCAGGCAAAACAACGTTTCTCAATCTCCTGGGAGGCCTTGATAGTCCTACCTCCGGGGAAGTGATCGTTGATGGAGTGGATATTTGGAAGCTCCGATCCAGGAAACTGATCAATTTCAGGATGAACCACATCGGCTTTGTATTTCAGTCCTACAATCTGATCCCGGTGCTTACTGCCAAAGAGAATGTGGAATTCATCATGCACCTTCAGGGAAGGTCAAAACGTGAACGGGATGCCCGAACAAAAGAGCTATTGCAGGCAGTCGGTTTGGCTGATCGAATAAACAGCCGTCCCAACAAGCTGTCCGGTGGTCAGCAACAGCGCGTGGCTGTAGCACGAGCTCTGGCTTCTAAGCCCAAATTCATTCTCGCTGACGAACCGACCGCCAATCTGGATTCCAAATCCACCGAAAACCTGCTGGACATCATGGAAAGATTGAATAGGGAGGAGAATATTACCTTCATTTTTTCCACTCATGATGCCCGGGTTGTTAAAAAAGCCCATCGTGTGATCACGATGGAAGACGGCAAAATTGTCTCGGACATTACCCAGTAAAAAACGCATGGTATATCAACGGTTTAGACTATCGGTTTCTCTTTTCCTGCTGTCTGTTTTTCCTCTTTTATCTCAGGAGGGAAACGGAGCCATCGAGTTTAACGGATACCTGTCCAATATGCAGAGTGCCATGATCCCATACTGGGACGGTTCCTGGATCACCGATAACACGATCCATAACCGGCTGAACCTGAAATGGTACATTTCCGAATCCTTCCGAACAAACATCGAAGTGAGAAACCGCTTCATCTATGGTGAATCGATAAAAACCATCCCATACTATGCAAAATTGATCAACAATGAGCAGGGGTGGCTTGATCTATCAACCAACCTCTTCAAGGGAAAATCCTATCTTTTTCATTCCACCATTGACCGGTTGTGGATCGATTTTTCAAAAGGGAATCTACAGGTTCGGGCAGGCAGACAACGGATAAACTGGGGACAGAACATGATGTGGAACCCCAATGATATTTTCAATGCTTACTCCTTCTTCGATTTTGATTATGTGGAGAAACCCGGAAGTGATGCGCTTCGCATCCAGTACTTTACCGGTGTCTCGTCCCTGGCAGAAGCAGCGGTTAAAGTGGATCACAACAATGACATTACAGCTGCCGGATTTTTCCGGTTCAACAAATGGAATTACGACATTCAACTGTTGGGAGGTATGCTGAACAGTGAGGATTATGTAGCAGGTATCGGTTGGTCGGGTGATATTAAGGGAGCCGGTTTCCGGGGAGAAGTTACCTATTTTCATCCGATAAAGGAGTTTCCCGATACTTCCGGTTTTATGATCTTGGGGATATCCGCAGATTATACCTTTAACAACTCCATTTACCTCCTGGCAGAGTTTCTATACAATGGTTATGATCTCTCCATCCTCAATTTCAGTGAATTTTACTTCATGCCGCTTTCGGTCAAGACCCTTTCATTCACCGACTATTCGATCGGCATGCAGATATCCTATCCATTCACACCCTTGTTTAACGGAACCCTCGCCGTTATTTACTTCCCTTCCATGGATGCCATTTTTGCCGGTCCATCCCTCGATCTATCGCTCAAAGACAACCTCTCCATTTCCCTCATCACTCAATATTTCAACGGGAAGTTTACCGATCAAAAAGAAGATCTGGGTTTTGGTTTTATTCGCCTTAAATGGAATTTTTAAGTTCCCCTCCCCGCTTATCCTGAATTGTTATTTCTTGACTGGGTAGCCGGTTTAATCCCGTCATTTTTTTTTATACTTTTACATCGATTCAGTATCCATGATTTCTGAAATATGGCTCTCATCGAAGAATTCAACAGAAGCGGTAACTGGTTATTCAAAAGGCGGGGATACCTGCCGGTTTTTATCCTCAGTTTAGCGCTAGTCTATTATGCACTGAAAGATTTTTCCGGCTATCATCCCAGTCCATACAGGGATCTGATATACCTGGGTGTAAGCCTATTGGGTCTGGGTATCCGTATCGTTACTGTTGGACAGACCCCGAGAGGCACTTCAGGGAGAAACATCAAAAGGCAGAGGGCTGAAACGTTGAATACCACCGGCATCTATTCCCTTGTTAGGCATCCCTTATATCTTGGAAATTTGATCATCTGGCTGGGTTTAGCCCTCTTTCTTGAGTCACTATGGTGCCTCTTGCTGTTTATTTTACTCTTCTGGCTCTATTATGAACGGATCATGTTTGCCGAAGAGATTTTCCTGCAGGAAAAGTTTGGGAAATCATTTCTGGATTGGGCTATTGATACGCCGGCTTTCTTTCCGCGATTCAGAAATTGGCAATCCAGCCAATTGGATTTTTCCTGGCGTAATGTGATCAAACGGGAGTATCACGGATTTATCAATATCTTCATCTCCTTCACCTTTCTTGATCTGTTCAGAAATTTTTTCATGACGAAGAAACCGTATCCTTCCCTAATGTGGATTTTGCTCACAGCTGCAGCAGCTGTAATCTGGTTCATCATTCATATTCTGAAAAAAAACACAAAATTATTCCATGTCACAGGAAGATAACCCGTTTCAACGAATACCGTTATGAAAATAAGCAGCAACTTTGATGGGGGGAATATCAGAATAATCTCCACAAAACATGTCGATAACATTGAACTTCAGATCAGGCCAGACAACCGGGCTGATTTTTTCCAGTGGTTCTATTTCAGGTTGCAAGGGGTTGCCGGTTACCCATGCAGGATCAGGATCACAAATGCGGGCAATGCATTCTCCAAAGAGGGCTGGGAGAATTATAATGCCTGTGCTTCCTATGACCGGATGACCTGGTTCAGGGTACCAACGACGTTTGATGGCCAGGTATTAACCATCGATCATAAACCCGAACACAATGCTGTCTTTTATGCCTATTTTGCACCCTACACGTATGATCAGCATCTGGATTTGGTTCATGCTGCACAGCGTTTCCCTCAGTGCATTCTTGAATCCGTCGGACAGACCGTTGAAGGAAAAGATATCGATCTGCTCATTTTAGGAGAACCTGCAGAAAACAAGACAAAGATCTGGGTTCTTGGTCGCCAGCATCCGGGTGAAAGTATGGCTTCCTGGTTCATCCAGGGTTTTCTGGATCGGATGCTCGACGAAGATGATCCGGTATCCCGGAGAATAATTGAAAAAGCGGCTATCTACGTCATACCCTATCTCAATATCGACGGAGGAATACGGGGAAACATGCGAACCAATGCAAACGGGGTGGATCTGAACCGCGAATGGGAAAATCCCACCAAAGAAAAAAGCCCTGAAGTATATTATACACTGCAGTACATGCTGAAAACCGGTGTAGACCTCAACCTGGATATTCACGGCGAAGAGGGCATTCCCTATGTTTTTGCATCTTCCATCCAGGGAATTCCGGATTTTACTAAACGATTGGCTTCTTTACAGGAACACTTTACCATGAATTGGGAAAGCATCACTCCGGATTTTCAGACGGAATACGGCTACCCGGGGGACAGACCGGGAAAGGCAAATTTAAGTATTTGTTCAAAAAACATAGCACAACGGTTTAATTGTTTGTCACTTACTATCGAGATGCCTTTTAAAGATAACGACAACCTGCCCGATCCCCAATATGGCTGGTCTCCGGAACGATCCGAACATCTTGGGGCATCGTTGGTCTCTGCCATTCTGAGTATTATCGATGAAATATAGGGTGACCCGGGCTATGAGAAAGCACCATAACAATCCATTCAGATCCGCCAAAAACAAATCACACCTGCGTCATGGTATCAACTGCCTTTAATCCCTCACTGGAGTTTGCACAAACCCTTGATTCGAAGGATCCGTTACAACAATTTCGGCAACATTTTTCCCTGCCCGGGAAGACGATTTACCTGAATGGTAACTCGTTGGGTCTTTGTTCAAGAGGTGGGGAGGCCTCCGTGCTTCGTGTGCTTAACGAATGGAAATCGATGGGTATTGAAGGATGGCTTAATGGAGATCAGCCCTGGTTTTGGATGGCAGAAGAGATCGCAAAATTAATGGCTCCTCTGGTAGGGGCACGATCCGGTGAGGTGATATGCACAGGAACAACTACGGTAAACCAGCATGCATTGCTGAGTACATTTTATGCTCCATCGGGTAAAAAAACCAAAATAGTGGCTGATGAAAAGAACTTTCCCTCCGATATCTATGCCATGAAAGGGCACCTCAAGATGCGTGGATACGATCCGGCACAGCACCTAATACTTGTTCCAGCTGAACCGGATGGATCGATATCGGAAAAGAGAATCCTGGAGTACCTGACAGAAGAGGTTATACTTGCACTGCTCCCTTCGGTATATTTCAGAAATGGCCAATTGCTTGATATGGAACGTATCACCCAAGCTGCTCATAAAAAAGGAATAATCCTTGGATTTGATTGTTCTCACTCTGCGGGAGTTGTTCCTCACGCATTATCAGAGATGGGTGTTGATTTCGCCTACTGGTGCGGGTATAAATACCTCAACGGGGGCCCCGGGTGCCCGGCATTTATCTACCTGAATGAACGTCACTTCGGCAAAGAGCCGATGATGGCAGGCTGGTTTGGTTTTCAAAAGGAAAGGCAATTTGATATGTCTCTTGACTTTTCACACCAGCGAGATGCCGGTGGTTGGCAGATATCCACACCATCTGTTTTGAGCATGGCTCCCCTGAAAGATGCACTGGATCTCATCCTGCAAGCCGGCATTGAACAGATCCGGGAAAAATCAATGAACCTTACCACATACCTCATTGCCCTGGTTGATACCCTCCTGTCTGAACCACCCTACGACTTTTTTATTGGTACACCGACAGATCCCGAAAAAAGGGGTGGTCATATCGCCCTCAGACGAAAAACAGATGCCCGACAGATCGCTCAGTCATTGAAATCGAAAAATATCATCACCGATTTCAGAAGTCCTGATATCATCCGGGTTGCACCTTCGCCCCTCTATTGCCGGTACGAAGATATCTGGATTATGATACAGTCAGTGAAAGAAATAATCGATTCCGGGGAGTATGAAAATCAACCGGAAAGCACGATGCCAATCTCCTGATAAGAGTATAAAATGAATTTATTATCAAGTAGTTCAAACATTGTTGTTATTTTTTCCCATGTTTTTATTATATTGTAGTGATCTTTGAAAGGATAATTTTATGCGATCAGATTATCGCATATCGTTCATTAAACCTAATTAAAAACCTAAAGCAAATGAAACGATCCAACTTCTTTAAAACCCTCAATGCAGGATTGGTTATTCTATTGGTTACTGGTCTGATTGCCTGTACTTCCAGACCGGATAAATCTGGATCAAAAGAACCGGAGGCATCTGAAATAGATACACTAAAAGAGAAAGTGATTGAAAAAATTTCGGGTTATCCACTACCCACCTCTTTCCAAATCACCACCATGTTAAATGAGGCAGGTGCTCCCTATATTCTCAGTATCTCTAATCCGGCATCAAATGCAGGTAATTACTTTACACAGGTTGAAATAGCGGTTAACCTGGGTATTTACGGAGCCGATTTAAGCTATGCAAGCACCTATATGATGAAGCAGGAAACCATGTTATACCTGGATGCTTCCAAAAAGCTTAGCGATGAAATTGAAATTTCAAGCGCATTCAATCAAACGTACGCTGAACGGGTTGAAAGTAACCTGGAAAACGGAGATTCGCTCATCAACATCATTTCAGACTCGTTTATTGACACCTACAATTACCTGACAGATAATAACCAGGACAAGCTGGCTATTTTAGTGATGACCGGTAGCTGGATTGAGGGTCTGTACATTACTACACAAATAGCCTTTACCGCTGAAGACAACACAGCCTTGCTAGATATCATATTACACCAGCAATCTTCACTGAATAAACTGATTGAAATCATGGAGCCGATTAAAGGGGATGAAGATGTTATAGAAATCAGTAATGCGTTGAACGAGTTGAAAGGACATTATGATACAATAGAGGATCAAATGAGTGACGAGACATTTGAGAAGATCCTATCAACCGTGGAAAGCCTCCGAAACAAAATCGTTTAATCACGTATAGACTACCCTGTCATGCCTGAGCCTGACAGGGTTTTTTTATTTTTTTTATCCGATCATAGTATTCTCCTTTCTGATAACGTAAGTCCATATGAATGAATCCATTCTTAATGCTTTACTGCAGCTGTTTGCTATGATTGCCAATGTTCGTAAAGATGGTCTCTCATCCAGAGCAATAGAGATTGTCCATTTTTACCTTCAACAACACCTGAGTGCCCAGCTCATTAACAATTACATTACCCTGTTCGAGAAGTACATTGCCACCTATCATCCTCAGCTGGTGAAAGAGGGAGCAGAATCAACTGCCGGAATAGATCCGCTAAATACTGACAACATTCTTTCCATTTGTAACGAAATAAACAAGAATCTCCGGCAGAGAGAGAAGTTCATTGTTTTTATGCGACTCGTTGAATTCATCAATGAAGATGAGGTAATGACAGATCGTGAACTGGATTTTATTAAGATGGTTGCCCGTTGTTTCAACATAACCGAAACGGAGCTTCACAATACAAAAAACTACATCCTGGATCCCCTGTCACATGATATTCAAAAAGATAAGTTGCTTGTTATCAGCAAAGCACCGGATCCCCCGGTGAAGGGGATCCACCATATTCAGAAAAGTGACCTTGACGGGATGATCATCATCCTTCATCATGCCAGTACCAACACCTTTATTTTCCGCTACCTGGGAAGCAGCAACCTGCTTTTAAACGGGCATTATATCCCACCGGAAAGGATCCACTTGCTTGATCAGGGGTCGCTCATTACCAGTCCGAAGATCAGGCCCATTTATTACAGTGATGTTTCGAACTGTTTTTTTCGCGAAAGTGATCATGAAAAGATTGTTTTTCAAGCCCTGGATATAGAATTCAAGTTCAAAAAGAGTGATAATGGAATACACCGGTTTTCATTTACCGAAGAGTCAGGTAATTTGATAGGGATTCTGGGAGGAAGCGGGGTGGGCAAATCAACCCTGCTGAACATGTTGAATGGTAACATGCAGCCACAGCGGGGGAAAATACTGATTAACGGGTACGATCTCTACGCGGAGAAAGAAAAACTGGAGGGGATGATCGGATTTGTTCCCCAGGATGATCTGCTCATAGAGGAACTTACCGTGTTCCAGAATCTTTATTATAATGCCAAGCTCTGTTTCAGCCAGCTATCAAAAGCGGAAGTACTGAAACGGATCAACAAAATACTGAAGGATCTTGAACTGTATGAGAGCCGGAATCTGAAGGTCGGATCACCCCTGAACAAATTCATCAGTGGGGGGCAGCGAAAACGATTAAATATCGCACTGGAACTGATCCGCGAACCCTCCATATTGTTTGTGGATGAACCCACTTCAGGACTCTCTTCCCTGGATTCAGAAAAGGTAATGCTGCTCCTGAAAGAGCAAACACTCAAGGAGAAACTGGTCATCGTCAACATCCACCAGCCCTATTCCGATATTTTTAAACTGTTTGATAGGATACTAATCCTGGATAAAGGGGGATATCCTATCTACAAAGGAAATCCCATTGACGCACTGGTCTATTTTAAATCGGCCAGCAATTATGTAGATGCAACAGAGGGACAATGTCTTTCCTGCGGAAATGTAGTGCCAGAACAGATACTCCAGATTGTGGAAGCACGTGAGGTGGATGAATACGGGAAACTGGTGGAAAAGAGAAAGGTCTCCCCACAGGAATGGTATCAGCTTTACCTGAAAAACTTCGAATCGGAAGAACAGGAAAAGCATCAAAAAGACCCCTTACCCCCTTGCATCTTCAATATCCCCATCCCGTTGTCTCAGTTCTGGATTTTCATTACCCGTAATGTCCTGTCAAAACTTGCCAACCAGCAATACATGCTGATCAATTTCCTGGAAGCCCCCCTCCTTGCCCTGATCATCGGTTATTTTACCAAATACATCAGCGATCATTCAGGTACCCTATCTTATGTGTTCAGGGAAAATGAAAACCTTCCCGCCTATATCTTCATGGCAGTTGTGGTTGCCCTGTTCATGGGGTTGACTGTGAGTGCCGAAGAGATCATCCGGGATCAAAAGATCCTGAAACGGGAATCATTCCTTCACCTGAGCCGGCTCAGCTATCTGCATTCAAAAATCCTGATCCTCTTCCTGATCTCGGCGATCCAAACATTCAGTTTCGTCCTGATCGGGAATACTATTCTGGAAATCAAAGGGATGACCTTCCCCTACTGGATGGTTCTCTTTTCCGCCTCCTGCATGGCAAATATGATCGGATTGAACCTCTCCTCCGGCCTGAATTCGGTGGTAGCAATCTATATCATCATTCCATTCATCCTGGTTCCCCAGCTTCTCTTTAGCGGAGTGATAGTTAAATTCGACAGGTTGCACAACGTATTCCGAAATCCGGTTTTTGTCCCGACAATCGGCGAACTGATGACCTCACGATGGGCGTATGAAGCCATTGCCGTGGAACAGTTCAAAAAAAATAAATACCAGCGCAATTTCTTTGACCTTGAAAAAGAAGAAAAGAATGCTCTCTTTAATTCCCGTGATCTTATTCCGACTGTAATCTCCAGACTGAATGAGGCTGACCGGAACATCCAGAACAATCTGAACCGGGAAGAGGCAATTTCCAACCTTGAGGTAGTCCGGCATGAGCTTCAAAAATTGCATGATTTTCAATCATTCCCGCTCTTTGAGCGGATAGCGGATCTGACTGTTGAAACCTACTCCAGCGAACTATACGACCTTACCAAATCCTACCTGTTAGGGGTCAAAGAATACTACCAGGAAACGGGAGAGAAGGCAACCCGGTTCAAGGAGGAAAAATACAATCACCTGGTCGATTCCATGGGAAGTAAAGATGCGCTGAACAGACTAAAAAATAAACACGAGAATGACAAGCTGAATGAATTGCTCCTGAACCGTGGCGAAATTCGGTTCCTGCCGGAATTGGACCATCAACTGGTCAGGAAGACGATGCCCGTTTACATGGATCCGATATCAAAAACCGGAAGGGCTCATTTCTATGCCCCTGTCAAAATCATCGGTGACAATGCGATTGAAACATTCTGGTTTAATATAATTGTCATCTGGTTGTGGAGTCTTTTTTTCTATCTTTTTCTGATTTACGATCTTCTGCGCAGGATCATCGACTGGTCTGAAAAGGTCAAGATGCGCAAAAGAGCGTAACAGATCAATTCCTCAAATTGGGGTATGAAATTTTCATCAGTTTTGAAGATAACTGTTGAGTGAAACAGTTGACATACTTGAATTTGACTTTTCGTCAGCCATAAATGGCGAAAAATTCAAAGAATTTTTCGGGTTAACTTTTCCCACAGGGATGCCTGCCCGTCCGGCAGGCGGGCCTTTGGCATAACTTATAACGTTCTCTCCTACGTTCCTCCGATCTGCATTTCAAGGATTCGGAAGGTTGGAGCCGTAAAGCTGCGGTTCATGTCAAGATCATTCCCGATCATATCGATCGCGTTGAGCATCTCAAATGCGCTTCCGGCGATGGTTAGTCCTTTGACCGGAAAAACGATCTCGCCATTTTCTATCCAGAAACCGGAAGCTCCGCCGCTGAAATGACCATTCACCGGATTTATTCCGTATCCTGTAACGCCCTTCAGCAACAGCCCTTTTTTTGTTGCTTTTATGATCTCCTCCGGGGTATTTGTTCCGGCTACCATATAGAGGTTATGGAATCCGATCCCGGGAAGGCTGCGAAAATCACCCCTTGAAGCATTGCCGGTGCTTTCCACACCGGCTCTTTTTGCCACGGCTGTGTTGTATAGAAATCCTTTCAACACACCCTTATCGACCAGTATTCGTTTCTGTGTCGGCACTCCTTCACCATCGAATGGTTTGCTACCCGGTCCTCTGGATATTGTCCCGTCATCGATGAGGGTCATCAGCTCGGTAGCGAATTGCTGGTCCATTTTATCTGCCAGGAAGCTGGCTCCCTGAAGGACTCTCTCCCCGTTCAGTGCACCAAGGATTCCGCCCAGAATAGAACGTGCCACATCCGGATCGAATATCACCGATGCCTTTTGGGTTTTAACCATTTGCGGGTCGAGCATTTCGTATGCTTTTCTTGCGGCCACTTCGGCAATTTTTCGCGGCTCTTCCAGGTCTTCGAAGAATCGCCTCCCACAGTATTCATATCCGGTAGATTTTTGTTCTCCTTTTTCGGCAACAACGCCCACGCCATAGTTACAAAAGGAAGATTTATAGCTTTTCAGCATGCCGTTGGAATTGCCGATAATGATTTCACCATCTCCTTCCCCGAATCCGGACCCGGAACTTTTGGTTATTCGCTCATCTTTCATCGCAAGGGTTTCCACCTCTTTTGCCATGTCAATTTTCGTTTCCATATCAACGGCAGCAATGGAAGGGTCATAGAGTTCTTCCACGGCTGTGTCGGGTTGATCTTCCGGCAACACGTTGTTTTCATCCGGTGTGGTATTGGCAGCAAAACTCACTGCACTGGATACTGCATGGTCAAGGGCTTCATCCGAAAAATCGTTGCAATGCGAAAATGCCATTTTCCCTTCAATGAAGACCCTGAGACCCACCCCGTGTGCGGCTGCTTCCTGAACGGTTTCCACCGCTCCGTTTCGTACTTCAATGCTCAGTTCCCTGCCTGACTCAATGTATACTTCTGCAGCATCAGCGCCTTTTTTAAGGCATTGGCTGACTAATTTTTCTGCTATTATTTTGTAATCCATGATGTCAATTTTTTTGAGATTTACGATCTGGTTCTGCTACCACCAACATTAATTCCCCTGATCCGCACGGTTGGCTGTCCGACGGATACTTCGGCCATTTGTCCCTTACCACATATTCCGGGACCGAATGCCAGGTTATTGCCTACCGCATCGATCCCGGAGATTACGTCGAGGCAGTTTCCGATCAGTGTAGCTCCTTTTACCGGTGTGGTTTTCTTTCCATTCTCGATGAGATATGCTTCCCGGCAGGTAAAGTTGAACATCCCGGTAACCGGATTTACGCTCCCACCACTCAGGCTCTGAACATAAAGACCCTCTTTGGTTGAAGAGAGAATATCTTCGGGAGTATTTTCTCCCTGCTCGATGAATGTGTTGGTCATTCTTGGAATAGGGATATGGCGGAATGACTCACGGCGTCCGTTTCCGGTTCTTTCCATGTTAATCTGTTTACCGGAAAGGATATCGGTCATGTATTTCTTCAGCACACCCTTTTCAATCAACACATTCCGTTTCATCTGTGTTCCTTCATCATCAAAGTTTGTGGTACCGCGTTGATCGGGTATGGAACCGTCATCCACCATGGTAAACAGATCACTTGCTACCTTTTGGCCCAGTTTGCCGGTAAATGCACCTACTTCTTTTGCAATATTATCGGCTTCGAGGGGATGACCCACGGCTTCATGGACCAGCACGCCACCCCAACCGTTTTGCATTACAACATCCATTATTCCGGCCGGTGCATCTTCTGCTTCCAGCATCACAACGGCTTCCCTTGCAGCCCGGTGTGCAACTTCCTCCGGACTCACTTTGTCGAACATTTCGAAACCACAGTGATGACCCAGCCGTTCCCTGGCCATGTGGCGTGTATTGTTACCCACACCCATTGCCTGAACGATAAAGAAAAGCTGGGGCAATTCATCGTTCAGGTAAAGGCCTTCACTATTGGCAATGGTTCTTCCCCTCACCTCGTCATAGTAATCGATGATTACCATTTTAATTTTCGGATCGTAGTCAAGTGCCGCCTGGTTTGCGCGCTGCATGACCTCCAACCGTTTCTCATCAGCCAGATCCTGAAGGGGGATCTGTACTGTAATGAACGATTCGCGATGGGCTTCCTGAATATCAACCGGGGGAACCTGCTGACTACCCCGGGCCACATACGAGGCAACTTCGGCTGCCCGCATCAGTTTTTCTTCCGACAACTCGTCGGTATAGGCATATCCGGTTTTATCTCCGGCAATGACCCGCACACCGGCTCCCTTGACGATCCCGAACGTGCCGCTTTTAAACTTCGACTCTTCCATCGATATATTCCTGGTAATCCTGTTCTCAACATACACTTCAGCAAATTCACCCCCTTTTTCCAAGGCTTTTTGAATTACCCTGTTCAGCAATCCCTGGTCCAGCGCTGCAGCCGGTCCGGAAGAGAAGGATTTACAGGACCAAAGATTGGACATGATTGCCGGAGTGGCAACAAGGGCAAGACTCCCCTTGAAGGTTAGATCCAGAAATTTCCTCCGTGGAATATCACTGATAAAATGATCTTTTATATCCATTTCGGTTGTGGTATTTGGTTTAACATTTGTTTAACGGTTAAATTTACTTTTTATACAAAGATCAGTCAACCCTTTTCTTTTCATTAAAACATGTTTCACAACCTAAAAAATTTTTCTTACTTTTCAAAAGAACTCATCTACCCGGCAATATGGATTTGAAAATAACCTCATCGACCGTTACATGCCTTTGTGTCACTGCATGTTTTGTTCTGCAGTCTGCAAGGCTCACTGCACAGGAACAGACTATAGAAACCGTCATACAGACCGGGCACTATGCAGCAGTAACAGCTGTTGCATACAGTCCGGATGGGGAATTTGCTGCCACGGGCAGTAATGATAAGACCATCAAGCTATGGCATGCTGCCAGCGGACGGGAGATCCGTTCATACCTCGGTAGTGTTGGTGAATCCAGGCAGTTATCCTTTAGCCTGGATGGAAAACTCATTGCTTCCGTGGACCAGGATTATTCACTTAAACTTTGGGAGACGGAAACCAGTCAGCTGATCCGGACAATTGAGATTCCCGATGATGATATTCTGTGTGCCACATTCACCCCGGGATCAAACCTGATTGCCGGAACAGAAAAGAGCCATGCCATCCTTTGGGATCTTTCCACCGGCAAGGAGATCAGGCGATTTATCCCGGAGCCTCAGGATATCACCATGCAAAAAAACTTCACCTATCCGTCAGCCGGTTCGTTAGAGATCAGCCATGACGGCACCCGGTTACTGGTTGGCAGCAATGATCGAACCGTCATTCTTTTTGATTTCCAATCGGGAAAGGAAATAAAAAAATTCAAGGGTGACCGCTCCTCCTGTACCTCATGCATTATTTCTGCCAGTTTTAGCCCGGATGAAACCGAATTCATCTCAAATTACGATTCCGTCCATGCCTGGAATATTGAGTCGGGTAAAAAAATCAGGGCGATGGATGGCAGGAGTAACCGTGAGGGTGGGGCTTATTATTCCCCGGACGGAAAGTACATCGTCTCATCCTATTATAAGGTGATAACCATCTTCAATGCACGAACCGGAAAGCCGGTGACGACCATCGAGGGTCACCTCAGGGATGTTACGGATCTGAAACCATCTCCTGCCGGGAATTTTCTCCTTACGGGAAGCGAAGACAGGACAGCCTCGATATGGGAGATCCCATCAGGTAATAATTTCATTACCCTAAGAGGATTTTTAAATGATGTGGATGAAACCGTGCTGAGTGACGGTTATATGTACTGGATTGCCTTTATCAATGAAGTCCGGTTGAGTCCGGATGGTCAATACATCGCCGTCGGGAAAACCGGGAACAATGCTAAACTGATGGATTTTTCAACCGGCAGGGTGGTTCAGACTTACCGGGGACACGAAGGCATGGTCATCTCCCTTGATTTCAGTCCGGACGGGAAGTATCTGGCCACCGGCAGTGTGGATGGTACGGCACGCATCTGGGATGTCTCTTCCGGAGAATTGTTATATACACTTCCCGATCGCACATCCAACATTCCGGTTTTTACTGTTGCTTTCAGTTCAGATGGTACATCTCTGGCTACAGGCAGCTGGGATGGAAGAACACGGGTATGGGATCTTGAAGCGGGTGATCTGGTCCAATCCATTCCCAGTTTAACACCGTATGCCGTCCGCTTTACCCGGAACGGATTATACGTTGTTTCAGCCGTCCTTCCAACCCGTGAAAATCCAAAAAAACTGAGGTTGTTTGAAATTGACACCGGGGAAGAAATCCGTGAATTTATCGGACATACACAAATTGTAACAACCATCCGGATGAGTCCCGACGGGAAGTATATGCTGTCGGGCAGTTTTGACGGGATGGTTAAGCTGTGGGATATACCCACCGGATTGCAGGTACAAAAATTCAGGGGCCACTCCGCCAGGATCCATGCCGTGAACTTTGATAAAACGGGAAAGTTCATTGTTACGGGCAGTGATGACAACACAGCAAAATTATGGGATGCGGAAACCGGACAGGTCATCCGGACCTTTACCGGCCATAATGGCACCGTAAGTTCAGTGCAGATCAGTCCGGATGGAAAATTCCTGATCACCGGAAGTCATGACGGAACCATTAAAACCTGGGACCTGGAAACAGGATCTGAATTACTGACCCAGATTTTTCTCGGTGAATCAGACTGGCTGGTCAAAACAAAGGAGGGGTTTTTCGATGCTTCGGAAGGAGCCAGAAAATCCATTTTCTTTGTCAGGGGGACCACCACGTATAACATCGATCAGTTTTTTGAAGAGTTTTACCGTCCCGGATTACTGCAGGAAGTATACCGGAACCGAGGGCTGATCGAAGAACCCGTCAACCTCCTGAATAAACTGGAAGAATCGCCCCCACCCGTTGTTTCCATCATCACCCCAAAATCCGGTACTGAAATGGAAAACAGCGACGTGAAAATCTTTGCCAAAATTACCAACACGGGGGGTGGCATTAATGAGGTAAAACTGTTGCATAACGGTAAAAGCCTTCCCGTTGACAACAGCGGACTGGGAAGGTCTGGGAGAGAAGGCCAGTCGATCATGAAGAACTACACGGTTAGCCTCATCCCCGGAGAAAATATCCTTTCACTATCGGCATTCAGCGACGGAAGGATTGAATCCCGGCCCGAAGAGATCATCCTCCATTACAAAGGACTGGAAAGTACCGCCATCTGTTACGTCATCGCGATCGGGATCAATAAATATGAAAATCCCCAGCTTGAACTAAACTATGCAAAAGCAGATGCACGGGCATTTGCAAAACTTGTTGGAGAGCGTGCTCAAAAACTGTTCAAGCGAATCGAACTGATCGAACTTTATGATAAAGAAGCGACCCGGGAAAATATTTTGAGTGCGCTGGATACCCTGTCCGTGAAAATCAATCCCGAGGATGTTTTCTTCTTCTATTATGCCGGACACGGAAGCATGGTGGAAAATAAATTCTTCTTTATTCCGACCGAAAGTGTAAGCTTATATCAGATGGATAAACTGATCAAGGGATCCATTTATGCCGGGGATATGCAGGAAAAATTCAAAAACATCAAGGCATTAAAGCAACTGGTTGTGCTCGATGCCTGTCAATCGGGTGGATCGACCGAGCTTCTGGCCCAACGGGGAGCCATGGAGGAGAAAGCACTGGCACAGATGTCCCGAAGTTCCGGGGTCCATGTGCTTGCCGCTGCCGGTAGCGAACAGTTTGCAACCGAAGTGGGAAGTCTTGGCCATGGTCTTTTTACCTACGTTATCCTGCAAGCATTGAACGGCAGCGCTGACGGAGCCCCAAAAGACGGGAAGGTCACCATCTATGAACTGAAATCGTTTCTCGATGATCAGGTGCCTGCCCTTTCAAAGATATACAAGGGACAGGCTCAATACCCCTATACGTTCTCACGGGGACATGATTTCCCCGTGGTAATTAAATAAAAAAATGGAAATTCCATTCACAAGGCACCCAACAATATCATTCTATTCAATAGTACTATGCCATTATGAAAGACCGTAAAGAAATACCCGTTTATGAGTTCATGCCACGAATCCACCATCTCTGGGATCAGCAGTGGTTCCTGCTAACCAGCGGAGACTATGCCGCCAATCATTACAATACGATGACCGTTGGCTGGGGCTATTTTGGCATCATGTGGAATAAACCGGTTGCAGTGGTTGTTGTCAGGCCAACCCGCTATACGTTTGAATTCATGAACCGCTATGAAACCTTTACACTCTCAGCATTCGACAAGAAATACAAAGAGGATCTGAATCTTCTTGGCTCCACATCCGGTCGTGACGGAGACAAACTGGCTGAAACAGAACTAACGGTTGTCCCCTCCAGCAAGGTTGAAGCTCCAACATTCCTGGAAGCATTATTGATTGTAGAGTGTAAAAAGATCTACTGGGACGACTTCAAACCGGAACGATTCCTTGATCAATCCATCCACAGGAATTATCCCCTGAAAGACTATCACCGGATCTATTTTGGTGAAATTGTGCTTATCCGTGGGACGGATCAGTTCCGCTAACAACATTCAGAAAACGAATGTTGCGTCTCACTTACTCCATCTCCTTCTCCCGGTTTATTTCAATGATATCCACCTGATCTGCATAATCGCCGATAAGGTGTTTGCAGAAATAATCTCCGCGAAGCCAGAAAAAATACTCATTCATATCACCGTATCCATGTCGTTGACCCGGGAATATGAAAAGATCAAACCGTTTATTGGCTTTAATCAGTGCGTTTGCCAAACGAATAGTATTTGCAGGATGGACGTTGTTATCAATATCGCCGGTACAGATTAACAGTCGACCTTTCAGGTTTTCAGCAATCTCCGAATTTTTATCAATCTCGTATTCAAATGTAATATTGCCATCTTTATCAACGACTTCCTTTACACCATGGTGTTTTTCACTCCACCACCGGTTATAGATGTTGTTTTCATGATTGCCTGAAGATGAAACAGCAACCTTGAAAAAATCGGGATATACAAGCATGGCTGCAGTTGACATAAATCCTCCTCCGGAATGACCAAATATGCCCACTTTATCAAGATTGATACACGAATACCTGTCAGCCAGTTGTTCTATGGCTGCTTTTTTATCGGCCAATCCGTAGTCACGGAGGTTCCCGTACCCGTAATTGTGGTACCATTTCGACCGGCTTGGGTGTCCTCCCCGGTTTCCAACAGTAATTACGATAAATCCAAATTGCGCTTGACGATCCAATCGATCCATGCTGACAGAAAAAGATTTATTAACCGCTTCGGTCTGAGGCCCTGGGTACACATATGCAATGATTGGATATTTTTTTGTCGAATCGAAATCAAATGGTTTATACATCACGCCATAAAGGTCGGTCATACCATCATCCGCTTTTACCTTATAGGGTTCAGGGAACTGGTAACCGGCTTCAAACAGCAGGGAAAGGTCTGCTGTTTCGAGTTCCATCAGCACGTTGCCCAGGTTATCCCGTAGCTCCGACTGAGGGATCGTGTTTACCCGCGAGTAGTTGTTTACAAAACAGGTATGCGCATCGTTCATGCTTACAGTATGGTTAAAATTCCCTTTGTTTAACAGCTTGAGGCCGGTACCGTCAAAATTGATCCGGTAAAGGTGCAGGTAATAGGGATCCTCATTATTTTCCCTGGCATTTGCCGTGAAGTAGAGGATCCTGTTTTCTTCATCGATCCTGATAATCCTTTCACAATGAAATGGACCGCTGGTAATCTGCTTCTTCATGTTCCCCTGAGCGTCATAGAGGTAGAAATGGGCCCATCCGTCCCGCTCCGACCAGTGGATCAGTTCCGTTCCATTATTCACCAACCCCAAGGGTCTGGACTCGACATAGGTATTTAATCGCTCTTCAATTAGAACTTTAACTTCTTCGGTAGAACTGTTTGCTTCACAGACATCTATTCTTTTCAAATCCCTGCTTGTCCTCGTAAAATAAACCTTGTCGGGAGTTTTTGCAAGCCATATACGCGGCTGGTAATCATCATCCCGGTTTTTTGCCAGTCTTGGTGCACTCAGGATCGATATTGTTTGGTCTTTGAATGCTTCTGCTTTCACCTTCAGTTTTTCTTTGGTTACCATATCAATGACCAGCAATTCGACCTGGGGTGATTCTTCTTCCCCGGGCATATGGTATTTGTAGGTTTCCAGGGTTGGGCGGGGTTCTGCAATAGAATTGATTACCCAAAGATCTTTTACTTCCCTGCTATCGGATCGGGTAAGGGCAATTTTTTTCGAATCCGGTGACCAGACAACGTTCGCCGGCTTTCGTTTGTCCTTATTTTTTTCTTTATCCACATTGGTTTCCCCTCTCTCATAACCATAACTGTAATACTCTTCTCCGTCCTTGGTAAGCTGGTGTTCAACAATGGTGGAATCCTCCTCATCTTCCAGGGCTTTCTGGTAGTTTTCCCTGTCCATCCAGTAAAGGTTATACTGTTTGGCAAAAAGGATCGTTTCCCCGTCGGGAGAAATGGAAGCCCATCGTGGATTATCCTTGGGTTTTTCATAATCTTCCAGAAGGGTTACAACACGGCTGGTGAGATCATACTGGAAATAAAACTTCTTCTTTTCGGGTTTTTCCTTTTTGGGGCTTTTGCCTTTTTCCTGTTCAGTCTTTGTTGTATCCGTTTCCTCCTTTTTTTCCTCCTCCTGCGTGCTTTCTATTTCAAATTGAATGGCCTTCTCATCTTTTATAAATTTGATTTTTTCGATCGGCAGGTGTAGCGCATCATACGGATCCTTTGTAAAGCGGGTAAGGTCTGCAGCCATTTTGACATTATCAAATATCTCCGTTTTGGTTTTACGGACTGGATCAACGATATAAAAGGTTTTTCCTTTTGGTGTTTCAAAGGAATACCAGAACCGGTCGGACAGTTTCAACCAGTGAGCATCCACAGCAGTAGAAAAGATCATTTTTTTAATTTTTCCCGGGGAAAACCGGGCGGCGAGTGCATAGTTTGCTTTGGTAACTTCAGCATGCTGCCCAAGGATTGTACCCATGCTTAAACATGCAATCATGAATAGGACGAACGTAATCTTTCTCATTTTTTTGTGATATTTATGGTTTACAATAGGTTCTCAACGAAAAGCTAAACCTACAATCTTTTTCTGGAATCAGGAAGAAATGGAAAGTATTGTGCAGCAGGATATTTTCGTTTTAGAATCTTTTCCTGCCCGGGAAATTTACCGGTCCGGAAATTCCGGAATAACTACGGTATCCCTGTCAATAGCAAACGCACCAAAGTAGCCAAGAGCATCATTCGAGAGGTTGGTGTTGGGATTCGCAGGGGTTGAATAGGAACCGTCTCCACCACTATACAGCAGGTTTGCCAGGGTAAGGAAATAATCATACACCTTATCGTCCATGGAAAACAGCTCAAGTACAGCTGTATCGCCCGGCAAATAGGAATCCCCCCATATAAACATATCGACCGGATTGCCATCGATGAATTTATCATCTAACACGTAGATGTTTTTATCAAGGGTGTCGTTCTTAAACACCCTTACCCGGTAAAAATTGACCGTATCCCGGAGATCTGTGAAATGACAATGGAGCCAGTAGGATTCTTCATAATAGTAGGTTTCAGGATAGTATTCCAGCTCGATTGAGTCGATATCAATCCGTTTGGGTAGTCTGGCTGATGCCGTATACTCCTTCCCTTCCGCCTTAACGTCCAGTTTGTATGTTCTTCCGTAATCGCCCATGATGGTGGTTGTTTCATACACTCCTTCACTCACTTCAACCAGGGTATCCCGGGTTCCAAGGTCATCGGATACCACCACCGTTGCTCCCGATACAGCCGGGTATTCCGAAGGGGCGAAATAATCGGTGGTTTTGGTCAACATCACCCTGTAGGGAGCCGGTCTGTCGGATATGCTTCCTTCGATAACGATCCTGGGATCTGTTCCCTCCAGGTCGATCTTAATGATCTCCTCACACGATAACAGCAACGAAATCAACAACAATCCTATTTTATAATTGCGTGCCATGTCAGAATTTGAAATTATAGGTTATGGACGGTACGATTGGAAACAGTGAGAATTTTTTAGCCACGGTTTTTGATGGATCGTCTTCATCCTCCTCAAAGCGAATGGAATATGCATTTTTCCTTGAATAGACATTATAGATTGACAGGTCTACACTTGATTCATATCGTTTTCGCTCTTTCCCCTTCAGGCTAATACCCAAATCCAACCGATGGTAAGCAGGCATCCGGTGGCCGTTTCGTTCTGTATACATGTTCACTGTCGTTCCCTCTATTTCATATTTCCCGGCTGGAAAAGTAACGGCATTTCCTGTATAGTATACCCAGGTTCCCGAAATGGTCCATCGTTTACCAAGACGATAGAGGACGACAATGGAGACATCATGTCTCCGGTCCTGTTTTGCCGGAAATGCCTTCCCGTCATTAATATCGTCAAACAGGCGGTCAGTTTTCGAAAGCGTATAACTGATCCATCCATGCAATTTGCCACTTTTCTTTTTCAGATAAAATTCAGACCCATAGGATCTTCCGTTGCCGAATACAAGCTGTGATTCAACCTGTTCGTTGAGAAAAATATCTGCTCCGTTGCGGTAATCAATCTGGTTCTGCATCCATTTATAATACACCTCAACCGATGCTTCATAGTTGTTCTCCTTAAAATTCCTGAAATAGCCAAATACCAGCTGATTTCCAACCTGTGGTTTTACATTCGAACTGCTGGGGATCCAGGCATCCATGGGTGTTGTGGAGGTTGTATTGGAAAGTAAATGGATGTACTGGTTGGTTCTGACAAAGGAGGCTTTCAGAGAGCTTAATTCATCCACTCTGAACATGGCAGTTACTCTGGGGTCGAGACCGTAATAACCCCTTATCAGTTCACCACTGTTGTAAGCTGTGGTGTCAAAGACTGATCCCTCTTCATCATAACGATATACGTTACCCGGTCCAAGGAGGTGAAACATGGAAAACCGTAGTCCGTAACTGACGGTTAGCCGGTCAAAGAGAGTCAATTCATGGTTGAGGTAGATGGCTGTTTCGAGGGCATATTTCTCGGTCAGTTTCAATTCGTTCACACCCGATGTTTTGGAAGCATCGACAACACCCGGGATAAAGTTGTGGTGGTTCAGTTTCAGCCCAAATTTTAATGTGTTTCCGGGGTGCAGGAAATATTGAAAATCCTCTTTCAGGTGCCAGTCACGGATCGCCGATCTGATGGTAAATTTCATCCCCCCCTCATCCACGAAAAAATCATAACTGTAGTTGCTATAGATCAGGGAGCTGTTCAGGAAAAGCCTGTTGCTGAACAGATGATTCCACCGCACTGTGGCCGTACCATTTCCCCAATCAAATCCAAAAACATCACTGTATTCAAATACATCCCGCCCGAAGTAACCGGATAGGTAGATCCGGTCCTTTTCTCCCACCTTATAATTTCCTTTGATGTTCAGGTCGTAGAAATAGAGGATATTTTTGTTCACCAGTGTGTCAGAGGATAGTCTCAGGAAAAGATCGGCATAGGTTCTTCTACCGGACAGAATGAGGGATCCTTTCTCTTTTAGAAAGGGTCCTTCGATGGTCAGCCGGGAGGAGATCAATCCAATTCCACCGGAAATTCCTAGTTTTCGCAGGTTCCCATCTTTCATTTTCACATCCAGGACCGAAGCCAATCTCCCTCCGTATTCAGCGGGCATCCATCCTTTATACAGTTTCACATCTTTTATGGCATCGGAATTAAAAACCGAGAAGAAACCCAGGAGGTGCGATGCATTATAGACCGGTGCTTCATCAAGCAAAATGAGGTTCTGTCCCGGTCCCCCACCGCGCACAAAATAACCGCTTCCCCCTTCTCCGGCAGTGCTGACTCCCGGCAGCAATTGAATGGTTTTCAGAAGATCCTGCTCACCAAAAATAACCGGAATCTCCCTCACCTCTTTTACATTCAGTTTGGCTATGCTCATCTCTGTAGACCGCACGTTTTCATCCGCCCCAACCCCGTGGACCACCACTTCATCCAACAAACTGATCTTCGGATTCAATTCGATATTAATCGTTTTATCCTCTTTCAAGTCAACAGAAACATTTAGTGGCTCATATCCCACATAGCTTACCTCTATTTTGTAACTCCCCCAGGGAAGGGTAAGGGAATAGAAGCCATAGGGATTTGTAGCGGTGCCCTGTCCAGTAGCCGAAATAAACAGTGTGGCACCAATTAATTCTTCGCCGCTTCCTGCATCCATTACATGCCCACTGAGGGTTGCCATGTCCTGCGCATGCAGACCGGGAATGCAACACATCATACAGAAGAGAACCATCGTATATTTCATGACAGGCAAATCAACAGCGTGACGTTGTAAAGAATTCCAAAAATACCAAAATTAATTTATCGTGTAATCAAAAATTGCAATCAAATGACCTGAATACAATTTAATTGGTTTCCATTCTGACTCTTCACCAAAAATGATTACTTTCAGGCAGAAAAAATAATTGCCATGAAAAAAAAATTCTTGCTCCATGCCGGACTGTTCTCTATAGTTTGCAGTATCTTTTTGTTTACCACCAACTTGTTGGCCCAGGGTTACCTCCCTTTGCATGAAGAGAGCTGGCCTGAGTCCGATCAGGATACACTCTGGTATACGGTCAAAGGAGAGCGGCACGGTATCAGCTTTTTCCCTCAGGTCAGGTATCCCGAGGTCGAGTATACGGCATCCGATAAACTCACGTTTGACCGCTTTCATTCGGCCGATGTATTTGCCACCTGGCTCAAACGATGGGCAGATGAGTATCCTGATCTGGTTGATCTTTATACGGTCGCTGAAAGCTTTGAAGGAAGACCCATCCTGCAGGTAACCATTACCAATAAACGGTCAGGAAAAGATACAGACAAACCGGCTGCCTTTTTTGAAGGAAATCGTCATAGTGGAGAGGTAACCAGTGCAGAATCCGTTCTGTGGATGATCCAGTATCTGCTTGAACAATATGGCAACAATGCAGAAATAACAGAAATGCTGGACACAAAAACGATCTATGCCCGTCCCATTAATAATCCCGACGGACATACCCTCTATATGCACACAGCACAAAGCAACCGCAGTACCGTAAAGCCGACGGACAATGACCTGGATGGTCTTATCGATGAAGACTCTCCGGAGGACCTTGATGGAGACGGGGTTATACTCACCGTGCGCTGGAAAGATAAAAAACGGGGAAACATGAAGCCAGATCCGGATGATCCAAGCGGTAGGCTCATGATGAGGGTTCCGGAAGGAGAAGGGATCTATTTAACTGAATCTGAGGGGATTGATAATGACGGGGATGGCCGGGTGAATGAAGATGGTATCGGCGGATTGGACCTTCACCGCAATTATCCTGAAAACTGGAGGCCGGAACAGCATGTCGAGGCTACCGGACGCGGTTTCACCCAGCGTGGCGCCGGTGAATATCCGCTCAGTGAGATTGAAACCCGGTCGGTTGTTACATTCCTGTTAAGCCATCCCAATGTATATATTGTAAATTCAATGGATACACGAGTGCCAATGCATCTCCGGGCTCCATCAACTTCCCCCTCTGAAGAGAGAATGTACGTGGAAGACCTGGCGTGGTATGAATATTTTGACAGCATTGGAAAGGGAATTACCGGTTATGAAAGAGCCGGGGATGTATACCAGGATTACGGCCATGGGAATCCGCTCTTCGGACATGGCCCCGATTTTGGATACTGGTATTTCGGTGCCATCTGGTATGGTGATGAATTATGGAACGGGGGAAGGTTTAAAGATTATGACGGGGACGATGACATCGACCAGCTGGATCTGCTCAGATGGGACGATGAAGAAAATGAGGGCACCGGGTTTACCAAATGGAAACCGTTTGTACATCCTGTTTACGGAGAAGCTGAAATCGGAGGATTTCATCCAAAATTCTTCTCCCAGAATCCCCCGGCAAAAGAGCTTTTACCCTGGGCTAAAAACCAGGCATTGTTCAACCTCGAAATGGTAAACCATCTGCCGTGTCTCGCATGGAGCGATGTCAATCTGGAAAAGACCGAATCCTATGGCAATGACTCAGCCGATTTTCAGATCACCATCTCGTTTCAGAATACCGGGAAATTGCCCACCGCCTTGAAACAGGCACACCTGGTAAAGATCGTTCGTGAAGACCAGGTCACCATTGAATTTGAAAAAGACATGGTAACGGGGAAAAAACCGGTATTGAAAATAATAAGGGGAGAAGAGGAGTCAGGTGAAGATCGTAACTTGTATTACGACCGGTTCTCCCGTAATCAACGCTCTGCAAGTGTGGATTGCGGATTTACTCCCGGAGGTGAAACCAGTCAGGCTATCTTTACTGTTCGGATTTACCAGAAAAGAGATGTAACGTGTAGTATCAGTATATCATCAACGCGCGGAGGCGTCTTGAACAAAAAGATGACACTTGATTTTAGCAGGGAGTGATTTTCTCCTGCCTGCCGAATGATCATAGGGTCATGAAAAGAGTATCTGACCGAATTGAACCGCGATAGACGCCTTGCATAAAAATCCGGATACTATGAATAATGTATCGAATATCCATGCTTTTAACACCATCATCGGTTTCATTCTTCTTCTTTTCAGCATCTCGTATATGCCCATGCGCATTGAATCGTTATTGGTAAAACGGATTGATCTGATCCGGGAGAAAGAGGTAGAAGAAGCAGAAGCAGAAGTACTGTCTATGGAACACGGACTTTCCAGAGAACAGATGAACGATCTGAACACCGATGTAACTCGGGCCAACAATGAGATCAACCAGCTGATCCATCATTCAGCTTCTGTGAATGATTCCATCAATGCACTGATGAACAGAGCGGCAAATGAGCCCCACCTGCTGGATACCATTCAGGATTTATACAACCGAGGAATCTTGGCGGATGAAAGAATGATCGATTCATTGAGTCAGCTCTTTACCGAAAAATCAAACCAGCTGATGGAACGAATCCGGTCCTTTAACCAGAAAGACCGGGATCTTAAGATCGTACAGGCCAATATCCGGAGTAAAAATGCTAAACTCCGGTATTTTGCTATTCTTCTCTCCGTTCATTTTGGGATGCTTACCGTGACATTTCTTTTCGGTTTCTTCTTTTTTGTCATTGGGTTGAAAAACTGGAAAAGGCACAATCAGCATTGGCAAGATTCCAACGTGGAATGATAATGAACCGGTTTTTTTAATACTTTTATCCGGTTTTTCAACCGGAATGTGCGGCGGGAAACCGAAAGAATTAACGCTAAAAAACAGGAACAAATGACACAAATTAAGAACAAAAACAGAAAGGGAGTAATTGGAATACTGACCGGAGGTGGAGATGTTCCCGGGTTGAATCCTGCTATCCGGGCAGTCACTATCCGGGCGAATCGTGAAGGGTACCGGGTGATCGGGTTGAGACGGGGCTGGGCTGGTATCACTGAGCTGATTCGAGACAAAAATGCGGATAACAGCAATTGTTATATGGTCCTGACAGATGATATTGTAAATAAAGCGGGACGTACGGGGGGGACTTTTCTACACTCTTCCCGTACACGTCCAAGTCACATGAGGCATGCCGATATTCCGGAACACCTGAAAGAGAAATATAAGGACAAATACAACGACCTGACCGAGGAAGTCATTAAGAACCTGAGCTGGCTTGGTATTGAATACCTGATTCCCATAGGAGGGGACGATACATTAAGCTATGGAGTCAGGCTTTACAAAGAAGGAGTAAAGGTGGTTGCCATTCCAAAAACCATGGACAATGATGTTCCGGGAACCGATTATTGCATTGGTTTCAGTACCTGTTTAACCCGTACAATCATGATGACAAACACCCTTCGTACATCCGCGGGATCGCATGAACGCCTGCTGGTTATGGAAGTCTTCGGACGTTATGCCGGATTTACAGCCATGCTGCCAACGATGGCCGGGGCGGCCAACCGCTGTGTGATCCCGGAACACAAATTCGATATCGAATTGCTGACAAAACTGCTGGTAGAAGACAGGAATCATAATCCGAGCAAATACTCGGTTGTAATCGTTTCGGAAGGAGCCATGTTCAAAGGAGGTGAGATGGTTTTCAAGAATGCCGAAAAAGATGCATACGGACATGCGAAGCTGGGTGGTATCGGTGACCTCGTTTCAGCAGAATTGAAGAATCGTTCTGCAACGTACAACAAAAGCAAAACCATCAACATCATTAACCAGAAATTAGGGTACATGGTTCGTGGTGGTGACCCGGATGCGATGGACTCCATTGTACCCATGGCATTTGGAAATCTTGCCCTCGATCTTATCCTGAAAGGAATCCACGGCCGATTGGTGGTTCTGAAAAATGGAAGGTATGATAATGTCCCGCTGGATGTAGTGATCAGTCACAAAAAGATCGTGAATGTAAAAGAGAATTACAATACCGAACGATTGCGGCCATTTTATCATAGCTTTGAAATGAAACCATTCTTTCTGATGGCCAGCGAAGGATAACATTTAACCCATGATCATGACTCGTTCTCACACTCCTTTATACCAATATTTCATATACCGCTCCATTCCGATCCTGTTGCTTTTTTTCATCGTGATCCAGGCCTGCAAGCGTGATTCAACAGCGAAGTCTGATGGAACAGAAACCAGCACACTGCTTCCCGATACGGTCATCCTCGAAGCAGAAAATCACATGGGGTTACAGTTTGACCCGAAGGAGAGAGCTCAGATGTCAGGTGGCCTTGCGAATTATACGCAGTTATACAATGATATCCGCTCCGTCCCTCTTGACAATAGCATTCCTCCTTCGATCCAGTTCAATCCCATTCCAATCGGGGCTACTTTTCCTCAAAAACAGGAACCGATTGAATGGGGCTTACCGGAAAATGTTTCTTTGCCGGAAAACAGGAACGATCTTGCCTTTTATCGTGTGGCAGAACTGGCACAACTGATAAAAAGCCGGAAAATTACATCGGTTGAATTGACGCGTTTTTTCTTAGATCGTCTGAAGCGATTTGGGGATACCCTCCATTGTGTCATCACCCTGACAGAAGATGTAGCCCTTGCACAAGCGACCCGGGCTGATGAAGAGATCGCTCAGGGTAAATACAGGGGTCCTCTGCATGGCATTCCTTATGGTGTGAAAGACCTGCTTGCAGTAGAGGGATATAAAACGACCTGGGGTGCAGCACCCTTTAAGGATCAAATCATTGATGAAACGGCAACTGTTGTAAAAAAACTGGAAGAAGCGGGTGCTGTGCTGTTGGCTAAATTATCCATGGGTGCTTTAGCCATGGGAGATGTCTGGTATGCCGATACAACCAGAAATCCATGGGATCTCAAGCAGGGTTCCAGTGGCTCTTCTGCCGGCTCCGCATCCGCAACTGCCGCCGGCCTGGTTCCTTTTTCCATAGGAACGGAAACATTGGGTTCTATCGTCTCTCCCTCGACACGTTGTGGAACATCGGCTCTCAGGCCCACCTATGGTCGGGTTAGCAGAACCGGAGCTATGGCATTAAGCTGGACCATGGATAAGATTGGACCGATCTGCAGAAATGCTGCCGATTGTGCCCTGGTATTCCATGCCATGATCGGTCCGGACGGAATTGACCAGACCCTGGTCGATCTGCCATTCAACTACAAATCCTCCCTGGATCTTTCAGACCTGAAAATCGGCTATTTCAAAGAGGCGTTCGATGCAGATTATCCAACGAAAAAAAACGACAAAAAGACGCTCACAGTCCTGAAAAAGATGGGCGTTGAACTCATTCCGGTCTCCTTTCCCGACACGCTGCCTGTCTCTTCTCTGCAAATCATTCTGAATGCCGAAGCGGCAGCTGCATTTGATGAGCTTACCCGGTCCAACAGGGATACGCTTTTGGTTCGTCAAAACCGGGGAGCCTGGCCCAATCTGTTCCGTCAGGCACGATTTATTCCTGCCGTTGAATACATTCAGGCAAACCGTATTCGCTATCTGCTCATTCAGGAGATGCAGAAGCTAATGGAACAATACGACCTCATCGTCACACCCAGCTATGGCGGAAACCAACTTCTCATAACGAATCTCACCGGTCATCCGGTTGTCGTAGTTCCCAATGGATTTAACCAGCGGGGAACCCCAACCAGCATCTCGTTTATAGGCAATCTCTTTGATGAAGCAACCATTCTTGCTGTTGCAGCGATGTATCAGCAGGAAACCGATTTTGATAACCTTCATCCCCGCTTTTTTACCCTGGGTGCATTACCATCAAAGTGAACCTGAATGATCGGAAAAACAGTAAACGATTGATTTATGCGCGCCGTTATACAACGAGTAACCCATGCTTCGGTAAGCATCGAAGAAGAAATTATCTCAGAAATTGGCCACGGTTTGTTGATCCTGCTTGGGATAGAAATTGAAGACACCGTGGACGATGCAGCGTGGTTATGCAGGAAGATTGCCCAACTGCGAATTTTTGATGATGAGCATGGAATCATGAATGTACCCATTACGGAAGTTGATGGAGAAGCACTGGCAGTCAGTCAGTTTACACTTCATGCCAAGACAAAGAAAGGGAATCGCCCCTCCTACATCAGGGCTGCTAAACCGGAATTAGCCATCCCATTATACGAAGCGTTTGTAAAACAACTGGGGACAATGTTGGGAAAAACGGTAAAGACCGGAGAGTTTGGTGCATACATGCACATCAACCTCATTAATGATGGTCCGGTAACGATATGGATTGACACAAAAAACCGAGAATAGTCCATCTTACCTGACTTGCCATCCATGTAAAACAGCAACATGATTCACCAGGATTTTCCCGACACATCCGTTAAACGAACAGCGTTATCCATTGCCGTTATCGCATCGTTCATGACTCCGTTTATGGGTTCTGCAATTAACGTGGCATTACCTACGATTGGGAAAGAGTTTAATGCCAACGCGGTTCAAATCTCCTGGGTTGCTACTTCGTATATCCTGTCTGCAGCAATCTTTCTTGTTCCCCTTGGCAAGCTGGCCGATATCGTTGGCAGAAAAAAGATCTATACCATTGGTCTTGCCCTGTTTATCATCACTTCCATCCTGTGTGCCCTCTCCGCCAGCATTCATCAACTGATTGCCTTCAGGGTAGTACAGGGTCTTGGAAGCTCCATGATCTTCAGTACCAGCACAGCGATTATCACTTCTGTCTATCCTCCGGGAGAACGTGGCAGGCCTTTAGGCATCAACGTTTCAGCCGTCTATATCGGTTTATCGATCGGACCGTTTGTTGGGGGATTACTGACCCAACAACTGGGCTGGCAAAGCATCTTTCTGGTACTTGTACCGATCGGACTATCCGCTATTATCCTGATTCTATTAATGCTGAAACAGGATTGGGCCGATGCAGACAAAGAGCGATTCGACTGGCAGGGCAGTATATTGTATGGAGCGGCGCTATTTCTGCTGATGTATGGATTTACGCTTCTCCCGGAATGGTTTGGCTGGCTGTTTATCATTGCTGGTCTGATACTATTCGGCTGGTTCTTCCGGGTTGAAAAGAGGTCTGCATATCCAGTTCTGGAAATAAATTTGTTCCGGTATAACCGGATTTTTGCATTCTCAAATCTGGCGGCATTAATAAACTATGCCGCAACCTTTGCAACCGGTTTTCTGTTAAGCCTCTACCTGCAATATATCAAAGATCTCTCTCCCCAGGAAGCAGGATTGGTGCTTGTTTCCCAGCCCATTATAATGGCAATACTATCTCCGATTTCGGGGAAGTTCTCTGATAGAATTGAATCCAGGATCGTTGCTTCTATCGGCATGGGATTATCCATGGTGGGACTCTTCCTGCTTGTCTTCCTCACCCCTGCTACCTCTATGCTGGTAATCATTATCAATCTGCTAATCCTGGGAACAGGTTTTGCACTGTTTTCTTCACCCAATGTGAATGCAATCATGAATTCCGTAGAAAAAAAATTCCTCGGTGTTGCATCCGGCACACAGGCAACCATGCGGGCGGTCGGTCAGATGTTCAGTATGGGCATTGCCATGATGCTTTTCTCCCTGTTCATTGGCCGGACTGACATCAATCCATCCAATTATGCGGAATTCTTATCGAGTGTAAAAATGGCATTCCTTATTTTTTCAATTCTCTGTTTTGGTGGTATCTTTGCCTCCATAGCAAGAGGGAAAACGGCTCCCGGCAAAAATTCCGTAAAGAGATAATCCGTTTGTTTATAGCTATAAATACGTTGACCGGCAGGGGCTGCAAAAAAGATGCACTAATCAGCACAGGGTAATACAATGGATACAAAACATAAAAACTACAGGAAAAAAATTTCGGATCGATTTGTTAAACAGCTTGTGGATTCTGCCATTTCATCCGCCGGATCATTTAATCACCCAGACGGATTAAAGACCATTTTCAGTTTGCTGGATCTGACCACGTTAAATACAACCGATACGGAAAAAAAAATCCGTTCACTCTGTGAAAATGTAAATCAATTTCCCCGTCGTTTCCCGGAATTACCGAATGTTGCCGCTATCTGTGTCTATCCCGTACTCGTATCCTGTGTCCGGGATGTACTTGCAGTGCCAAATGTAAAAATTGCTTCCGTTGCCGGAGGATTTCCCTCCTCACAAACCTTTTTGAAGATAAAATTAGCCGAGATTGAACTGGCGATTGAAAATGGAGCTGAAGAGATCGATGTCGTTATCTCTGTAGGAAAATTCCTGGAATCAAATGTCCCGGCTGTAGAAAAAGAATTAAAAGAGATAAGGCGGGTCGTTCAAAAATACCCGCTGAAAGTCATCCTTGAAACAGGAGCACTATCTTCCCATGACAACATCTATAGGGCCAGTATGCTTGCCATGGAATCGGGTGCTGATTTTATCAAAACATCCACCGGGAAATTTCAACCTGCTGCAACGATTGAGGCAGTTGGTGTGATGTGTACAGCGATAAGTGATTACTATTCCGCTACAGGAAAAAGGGTTGGCATTAAACCCGCCGGTGGGATATCCTCCTCTTCAGAGGCTCTTCCTTTTCTGGCTATCGTTGCAAACAGTCTGGGTACTGAATGGATAACACCATCCCTTTTTCGTTTCGGGGCAAGCCGATTAGCCAATCATTTATTGTCTGACATCGAATCACTCAGGACGGGCAAGAAAATAGAGATCACATTTTTTTAATCCGCAATTGCATACCAGAGCATGAAAGAATATTCTCAGCGAATTGATATATCTTTGCCCATTATTTATCTGAGAAATCGATGTTGGTGAACGAGCAGAAAAATCATCAAACCAATCCAGCTTCAAAAAGGATAATAAGCCTGCAGGATACCATTCAATCCGGTGTATCTCAGGATAGCACCTCCATGGAAGCGGGCCAGGATTCCATCCAGAAAGCGAGCGATTCACTGTCAATCCGGCAATTCTCACCGGAGGATATTCAGTCACTTTTTGAACGAAGCAATCGCCATCAAGACACCATCGATTCACTTGCCCGACAGCCGCAAATACCTTCTTTTCGTAGCATTCAAGAGGTTGAGCCAGAACCGGTGGTTTTGCTTGATTCAGGCCATGTCATTTTATCGGTGGATTCCCTCTCTTTTTTACCCCTTCCGGAGTTTTCATTGAACCTGCCCCGTTATTCCTATCTGGAAAAGGAAGAAGGAGAACCGGTCTTCATCGAAGATCGTGGGGAAACGGGTGATACAGCCAAAACAGAGAAAGAAACGGTATGGTTACAGAAGGAGGCTGAAAAGGGGTTGGGTGAAAAAGAAAAAATGGATGTGTCCCATGATTGGTTTCTCGGGGTTTTCCTTCTCTCATTTATCATTCTAGCCTGGATACGGCTGTTTTATAACAAATTTCTCTCCCCCACTGTCGTGGCATTAATCAACCAACAGGTTTCCTATAATCTTTTCCGTGACCGGAGCAGTGTTTCATCCCGTGTGGCATTGGGTCTGAACGTCATCTTTTACCTGAATACCGGACTCTACCTTTATCTTACCTTAACCTATCTGAAGATCGAAATTGGCCGGTTGGGCGGTTTCAGGGCATATGTTATTCTGACCGCTCTTATCATTGCGCTCTATGCTGTAAAATCGATCGTCTTATACCTTCTCGGAGCTATTTCACTAACCCAAAAAACATTTGCCGAATATACCCATACGGTGTTCCTTTTCAACCGGAACCTCGGCCTTGCCCTGTTCCCGGTTGTGCTTGGTATGGTGTATATATCGGATACCGTATTGCCCCTGTTTCTGTATAGCGGAATGGTCCTGATTTTGTTAGCCTACATGCTCCGATTGTATCGGGGATTTCAAATTTTTATCCGGGAAGGAGTTTCAATATTATATTGGATTTTATACCTTTGTGCCCTGGAATTTTTGCCAATACTTCTATTTCTTAAGCTATCTGGATTATTGGTGTAGCATTGTAAGTTTTTGATATAGAGATAGTAAAATTAAAATTTTGCGTTTTGAAAATCAAAAAAATACTTGTCTCTCAACCCGAACCAGAGAATGAAAAATCCCCCTATTTCGAATTAGCCAGGCAGAACAACCTGAAAATTGATTTCAGGCCATTTATTCATGTAGAGGGGGTTTCGGTAAAGGATTTTAGGCAAACGCGGACTGATATTTTAGGTCATACCGCTGTTATTTTTACCAGTAAAACGGCAATAGACCACTTCTTTCGGATCAGTGAAGAGATGCGTTTAACCATTCCGGATTCGATGAAATACTTTTGTGTTTCAGAATCGATAGCGTTCTACCTCCAAAAATACATTGTCTACCGAAAGAGAAAAATCTTTTACGGACACAATAATTTTATCGGGTTATTGGATCTTATTCTGAAACATAAGGATGAGAAGTTCTTTATTCCGCTGTCTGATCAACACAAGCCAGAAATTCCAGAGTTGTTGAACAAGCATAAGATCTTCTTTTCCATTGCAATCCTGTATAAAACGGTTTGCAGTGATCTCTCCGATCTTTCGAATGTCAATTATGATGTTCTGGTCTTTTTCAGTCCCTCCGGGATAAAATCCCTGCTACAGAATTTTCCTGATTTTAATCAGAATAACACAAAAATTGCAGCTTTTGGGCCAACCACAACAAGGGCTGTTCTTGATGCGGGATTACGCCTTGATATTGAAGCCCCCAATCCTGAGGCTCCCAGCATGACCATGGCGCTGGAACAGTACATCAAAGAGCATAATAAAAATTGTAAATAATCCACTTCACTTTTTTGGATCGTACCGGTTGAAATGTTCTGATCGATGAAAAAATTCACCTTCAAAAAAGCAGAGCGTTTAACCAGTCAGCGAAGGATCGGCCAACTGATGGAAGCCGGAAGAACACATACAACCTATCCCTTCCGGATCTATTGGATGTCTGAATCAGAAAAGAGACAGCCTCCGGTTCAGGTTGCTTTCTCCGTATCCAAAAAACGGTTTAAAAAGGCGGTCGTTCGTAACCTGATCAAGCGAAGGATCAGAGAAGCCTACCGCAAGCACAAGGAGTTGTTTGAACCCCTTTCTGCCAAAGGAAAAAAGCTCTCCATTCTGCTTGTATACATCTCAGATGAAGTGCTTTCATATTCTATGATTGAGGAAAAATTAATCATTGCCCTGCAGCAGCTTATCGCTCACCATGAGAAATCCGCTTAGCATAATGATGATTGGTCTGGTAAAAGTATACCAGTACCTGATATCGCCGTTATTCCCGGCTACCTGCCGGTTTACTCCAACCTGTTCCAATTACTGCATCGAGGCAATAGGGAAACATGGTCCCATCAAGGGAGGGTGGCTCTGCCTGAAACGGATCATGCGGTGTCACCCATGGGGTGGCCATGGAAACGATCCCGTGCCCTGAGGATTTCATCCTTTTTTAGGACACAATAATTAGACGTTATCACGACGGATTTTTTATCTTTGCATTTCCAAATGATTGCCGGATTATTGCAGAAAAATGCATGCATATGAAAACTATTGAATTCTTAAAGAGACGGAAGGTAACGTTGACGGGGGGGGTGTTGATCTTTGTTTCGCTGTTCATTCTTGCCTTTTCAGAGAGTAACGATTTTAAGCTGGTTAAAAATATAGAAATATATACCTCTCTTTTCCGGGAGCTTAATCTATATTATGTCGATGAAACGGATCCGGAAAAATTAATAACAACCAGCATAGATGAGATGCTGAAAACATTGGATCCCTATACCGTGTACATCCCGGAATCGGAACTGGAAGACCTGCAATTGCTAACAACCGGAGAATATGGCGGGA